>X4_Red_Fox__coassemble_32_pt1 | contig 45048 bp, 49 predicted proteins | sample X4_Red_Fox__metabat2_low_PE_004 | metagenome-assembled genome bin X4_Red_Fox
GCTGGTGGGTGGCGCTGGGCATATTGGCCTTCACCCGCACGGTTTCCAGCTCCCCGTCACGATCGTGCAGGGTCTGGGTCAGGGATTCCGCCTGGCGGTAAAGGCTGTCCAAATCGTCGTGAGCCTGCTGCAATACGAACGATGCCGAGGTGTAATCCTCCTCCGCCTTCTTCGCCGCAGCGGAAAGCCGCTCCAGGGTGTCCAGCCAGACGGCCACCTCCACCCCTTTCAGCTCGTCTTTCAGCTCCAGATACTTTTTCGCCTTCTCCGACTGAATTTTCAGCGGTTCCAGCTGCATTTCCAGCTCTGAGACTTTGTCGCCGATGCGCAGCAGGTTGTCCTGGGTCTTTTCCAGCTTCCGCTCCGTCTCCTCTTTCCGATGGCGGTACTTGGAGATGCCGGCCGCCTCCTCGAAGATCTCCCGGCGGTCGCCGCTTTTCAGCGCCAGAATTTCGTCAATGCGGCCCTGGCCGATGTTGGAGTAGCCCTCCTTGCCCAGGCCCGTATCCATAAACAGCTCGTTGATGTCCCGCAGCCGGGCAGACTGCTTGTTGATGTAAAACTCGCTGTCGCCGGAGCGGTAGTAGCGCCGGGTGACCATGACCTCGTCGGCATCGTAGGCCAGCGCCCGGTCCGAATTGTCCAGGGTCAGGGTAGCCTCCGCAAAGCCCACAGCTGAGCGCTTCTGGGTGCCGCCGAAAATCACGTCCTCCATTTTCGCCCCCCGCAGGGTCTTGGAGCTCTGCTCGCCCATGACCCAGAGGATGGCATCGGAAATATTGGACTTTCCCGACCCGTTGGGGCCGACAATGGCGGTGATATCGTCGCCAAAGCGGATCAGGGTTTTGTCGGGAAAGGATTTGAAGCCCTGTAATTCCAAACTTTTCAGATACACAGCATAACCTCATGTCAAAAGATGATAATTCAGTTTATTATATTCCAAATTCCCGGTAATTGCAAGGGTTTGTTTTGAATTTGGCGGGATCGGGCGATTTTTTCCAAAAGCAAACCGCCGCCTGCTCCGGGGCAGACGGCGGTCTTTGGTTAGATGGGTGGGCAGCTGCTTAGAATGCCCAGTTTCCGCTGCGGAAGATGGGCACCACCTTGCCGTCCTGGCAGATGGCATCGATGTTCATACTGTCGCAGCCGATCATAAAGTCCTCGTGGATCATGGAGTCGTTGACGCCCAGCGCCCGGCACTCGTCCAGGGTCTTGTTCTGGAAGTCCACAATGGTATCGGCAAAGCCCATGCCAAGAGCCAGATGGCAGGCGGCATTTTCGTCAAACAGGGTGTTATAGAACAGCAGGCCGCTTTCGGCGATGGGGCTTCTCTGGGGCACCAGGGCGCACTCGCCCAGATAGGCAGCGCCCTCGTCCATGGCCACCATGGTTTTCAGCAGCTCCTCGCCCTGCTGGGCGTGGACCTCGGCCACCTTGCCGTTTTCAAAGCGGATGGAGAAGCCGTCAATCAGCTGACCCCGGTAGGACAGGGGCTTGCTGGAATAGACAATGCCCTCGGCCTGGCCCTTCATGGGGGTGATGAAGCACTCCTCCGTGGGGATGTTGGGGTTGAAGAAGATGTTTTGCAGGCTGGTCTCTCCGCCGCCGCACCACTTGGCCTGGGGAATCATGCCCACGGTCAGGTCGGTGCCGTTGTCAGCGGTGTAGTGCAGGCTCTGGATGTGCAGGCTGTTGAGGTAGTCGCACCGGCTCTGCAAATCGGCGTTGTGGGCATTCCAGGCAGCCATGGGGTCCTCGTCCACCCGGGAGGTGGTGAGAATGGCCTCCCACAGCTTCTCCATAGCGGTGCTGGTGCGCATACCGGGGAAGACCTTCTTGGCCCAGGCCGCACCGGGGACAGCGGCGATGCACCACTGCTCCTTGTTCTCCCGGCGGTCTCTGTAGGGCTTCAGGATGGGATACTGCATCTGCCGGGCCTTGGCCATCTTCTCCTGGTTGATGCCCTTGAGGCCATCGGGATCGTCGGATTCCAGATAGATCCGGCAGGGCAGATTCTCGCAGAAATACTCCTGCTTGGCCTTCTGCCACTCCTCCACAGTGCCCAGGGTTTTCAGGCTGCGGTAGCGGTAGTGCAGCTTTTCCAGGGGCTGGTAGCTCCACTCCACGCTGACCTTTTTGGCCTTGGCCTTATAGGCCTCCTCCACCACCATGGCCACAAACTCCGGCTGGTCCAGTCCGGCGTAGATCACGACCTCCTGTCCCTTCTGGACGTTGACGCCCCGGCGGACAATCAGCTTGGCATATTCCCGCAATACGGTTTTTTTCATCGGAATCGTCTCCTTTTTTGGTTTTGGATATGGTATCAGATTTTGCCCAAAAGGTCAATGGCTGTTGCAATTTTTTCAAAATTGGTTTATACTGACACCATTGTAATCCCTATTTTCCCAGGAAAGAGGAACCCCTATGCTGACCAAAGAACAATTTGCCCAGCGCCTGCGCCAGGGAGTGCACCTGCTGGACGGGGCCACCGGCTCCAACCTTCGCTCTGCCGGGATGCCCAAGGGCTGCTGCACCGAGCAGTGGGTGCTGGAGCACCCGGAGCCGCTGGTGGCGCTGCAGCGTGCCTATGCCGCTGCCGGCGCTCAAATCCTCTACGCCCCCACGTTTCAGGCCCAGCCCATCGCCCTGGCTTCCATCGGCTGGGAGGCACGCACCGAGCAGGTGAACGAAATGCTGGTGGCCCTGTCCCGGTCCGCCGCCCCCGGCTGTCTCATTGCGGGCGACCTGACCACCCTGGCGACTTTCTGCGACAGCTGGGACCCGGACTGCTTTGACCTGCTGGTGGAAAACTACCGCCGCCAGATCCGTGGCCTGATGGCAGGCGGCGCCGACCTGCTGGTGGGAGAAACCCTATTGTACCAGCAGGAGGCGGAAGCCATTCTCACCGCCGCCGAGCTGGAAGGGGCCGGTGCTGTGCTCTACAGCTTCACCATGCAGCCCGACGGCTCCCTGTTCTCCGGGGCGGAGGCCGGGCCGATCCTGGCAGAGCTGGAACAGGCCGGCGCTGCCGCCGTGGGCTTTAACTGCGTGGCGGCGGATATGATGACCCCCTATCTGGTCACCAAGCTGCGCCGGTATGTCAAGGGGCCGCTGATTAGCAAGCCCAACGCCGGGATCCCCACCATCGACAGCGACGGCGTGGCCCATTATGCCATGACAGCGGAGGAATTTGCCGCCATTTCCAGCCAGTGCCGCCGCAATGGCGCTGACCTGCTGGGCGGCTGCTGCGGCACCACCCCGGCCCACATCCAGGCCCTGGCGGCGCTGTAAGGAGGGGCTGTACATGAACGAACTGGAAACCCTGAAGCAATGGGTGGCCCAGAGCCGCCGCATCGTCTTTTTCGGCGGTGCCGGGGTGAGCACCGAATCAGGCATCCCGGATTTTCGCAGCGTGGACGGGCTGTACAGCCAGTCCTTCGACTATCCCCCGGAAACCATCATCAGCCACAGCTTTTACGAGCGAAACCCCGGCTACTTCTTCCGCTTCTACCGAGAGAAAATGCTGCCCCTGGGCTTTTCCCCCAACGTCACCCATGAGGTTTTGGCCCGGTGGGAGCAGGAGGGGCGGCTGCTGGCGGTGGTGACCCAGAACATCGACGGCCTGCACCAGAAGGCCGGAAGCCAGCGGGTGTATGAGCTCCACGGCTCAGTGCTGCGCAACCACTGCACCCGGTGCGGCAAATTTTACGATGCCCAGTTTGTAAAGGATGCCCCCGGCATCCCCCGGTGCACCTGCGGCGGCATCGTAAAGCCGGACGTGGTGCTTTACGAGGAAAGCCTGGATGCCCAGGTGATGCAAAAGAGCATCGAGGCCATCCGCCAAGCCGACCTGCTGATTGTAGGCGGCACCAGCCTGACGGTGTATCCGGCGGCCGGGCTGCTGCAATACTACCCCGGCCAGCGCCTGGTGCTCATCAACCGGGACCAAACTCCCTATGACCGCTTCGCCAACCTGGTGTTCCACCAGAAGCTGGGCGACGTATTTTCTAAACTTTAACGATACCAAGGAGGAAATCAACATGGCTGTTCGTCTCAATTCCGACCAGGACGTGGTCAACACCGTAAAAGAAGGGCTGAAGCACACCGGCGGCTACTGCCCCTGCCGCCTGGAACGCACCGAGGAAAACAAGTGCATCTGCAAAGAATTCCGGGAGCAAATCGCCGATCCTGACTTCAAGGGCTACTGCCACTGCATGCTCTACTACAAGGATTGACATTTTTTGAAAAAATCGAAAAAACCTATTGACAAATTCCGCCCCTCGTGCTATTATATCCAAGCGCTGAGCGAAAGCCAGTAAGCGAATATGGGCGAGTGGTGGAATTGGTAGACTCGCTAGATTCAGGTTCTAGTGTTCACTGCGGACGTGCGGGTTCAAGTCCCGCCTCGCCCACCAGAAAGCATCGAAGTCGTAAGACTTCGGTGCTTTTCTTTTTCCTGCCGCCCTCCGCTTTCCCGGCCCGTCCTTTCCAAATATCTGCGCCCCTTCCCTGGCCGCTGCGGCTTCGGAAGGGGCGCTTTCGTTTATGGAATGTCTGCATACGGAATCAGGCCCAGGTCCAGGATCTCCCCGCCGGACTCCGGGCGCAGGGACACCTCCACCCCGTAAAAGGGCAGGTCAGCCTCCTCCATGGCCTGCTTCACGGCCCCGGCCAGGGCCAAGCCCGTCTCCCGGTCCGCCTGGGGCACCTTGGCCTGCACCGACACGATGCCTGCCTGACGGCCCAGCTCCCGGACATCATATTCGCCGTCCAGCTGAAACTGGGCTGCATCCAGGGCATACTCCGGGCCGCCGGGCTGATCGGTTATTTCCAGCTGTCCCAGAATGTACACCAGAGAATACGTAAGGTTCAGCCCATCCAACACCGGCTGGGCCAGCGCCCGGTATCCATCGGAAATGCGGCCGCAGGTGTTCCACCCGCTGCTTACGCTGCTCTCATAGAAATCCGCCTGGACCTTCCCCAGCTTGTTCAGCCACAGGGAAAAATGGGTGTCCACGCTGGAGGGCGACTGGATCTGCGCCGCATACTGCCCGGTTTTGCTGTCATAGCGCACCTGTTCCAGGATAAAATCCCGGCCGGGATACGTTTTTTCCAGATACGCCCCAGCCCCCTGCCGAGCCAGGTGCTTCGACACCGGATTGCCAAACAGAGCATTCAGCCCCAACGCCGCCAAAAGCACCAACACCGCTGCAAGGGTGACTTTTTTCCATGTCTTCATAAGAATTCCTCCTTTGCGGTAATTTTTTCTTATTAAGCATAGGATACGACACAGCCGCTTTGTTGTCAATCTATTTTTTGCGCATTTTCCAAGCTGTAGGATTGCACGGCATAGAAAAAAGTCTCTGTCTTGCGGCAGAGGCTTTTTATGGAGCAGGCCCCAGCATATTGGATTTAGATGGTTCGAGCCTTAATTTCCCAAGTATAAAAAACAAGACCTCACTTCTGTGAGGTCTTGTTTTTTATGGAGCGGGTGACGAGGCTCGAACTCGCTACCTCCACCTTGGCAAGGTGGCGCTCTACCGGATGAGCTACACCCGCGGGGAATATGGCTTATTATACCAGCAATTCCCAAAATGTCAAGCACTTTTTTGAAAAATTTCAAATTATTTTTTTGGAGCCGTTTCCGTCTCCTCCGGCCAGGTGGTTTCCTGGTCTCCGGTGCCGTTGGGATACATGGAATAGTCCCAGACGTACTCCCCCATTTCCCAGTCCCGGCGCTCCTGGGAGCCCCCGGATGCGCTGCATTGGAGCAAATCCACGTGGTAATACGTCCCGTTCTCCCGCACCAGATTCCAGGTCCGTGGCTCCCCGTCGTGGGTGCCGGTGATCACCATGCAGTCCAGTCCGGCGCCCCGGCACATGGCGGCGTACACCGTGGCAAAGGCCCGGCTGTCCCCCACCCCGTGGCGCAGCAGGCTGTAGGCCGGGGTGATGGAGGTTTCGATTTTGTAGTCGAAGCGCTCCATCAAAAAGGCGTACAGCTGGGCGTACTTCTGCCGGGGGGCATCATCGCCGCTGACGTAGAGCACCGCCGAATCGAACACCGGGCTGACCTGGTTGCGCATCCTGCGCAGATTGTCCCGGCTGTTCTGGTAGGTGAACACCAGCTCCACCACCCGGCTGCCGCCGCTGCCATAGACCGCCTCCGTCACCTGGGGGGTCTCCATGACGATCTGGGGATTCTGCTGGGCGTAGTCCTGGACAAACTGGGTATAGTCCCGGTTTTCGTATTTTTCAATCAGCAGCACGATCCCCGGCTCAAAGCCCTCCAGGGCCTCCGCCGTGACCTTCTTCGCCTCCTGGCTGTCCCGGACATGGCGAATCTGCTGGATCTCCGGGCGGCCGTGGTGATACTGCACCCTCACCGCCACAGCCGGCTGCCCGGCGCTGGTGCCCAGCTCGCACTGAATCTCCTTCACCGCATAGGCCGCAATGGCATCGTACTGCATCACATGCTTCGCCGCCATGTCCACGCCCCGCTCCAAAGCGGTGGCCGGATACTCCGAAACGTTGATGGCTGCCATTTCCGTTCCGGCGGCTATGATCGTCTCCAGCGCCGCCACCAGCTCGGAATAGTTGGAGGCCGCCACCACCTCCGTCTGGGGATTCTGGCGGCGCTGGTGGGGCGTGACGGACACATAGCTGCCATCCAGCCAGCCGCAGCCGCTGAGCAGCAGGCACAGCGCCGCCAGCAGCACAAACACACGTCGTTTCATATAGCCACCTCCGACGGTTACAGAGCGTGCTTGCTGTAGCGGGAGAAGCCGTCTCCCAGCACCTGGTGGGCCTCCTGGACGATGACGAAGGCCGCCGGGTCAATTTCCATCACCAGCTCTTTCAGCTCCGTGATCTGCTGCTTTTTCACCGCCGCCAGCACCACCTTGGTTTCCTCGTGGGAATAGCTTCCCTCAGCATGGAGCAGAGTCGCTCCCCGGTCCAGCTTGGAGCCGATGGCCTGGGCGATGGCATCGTAGTGCCGGGAGATGATCAGCGCCACCTTGGAATAGTCAAAGCGGTACACCACCGCATCGATGACCTTGCCGGTGAGGAACACCGTCACCCCGGTATAGAGGGCCTTGCTCAAATCGTGGAACACCAAGCCCGTGAGCACCGCCACCATGGCATCGAAGGCCATGCTGATCTGCCCGATGGGCACATTGCGGTAGCGCAGCTTCAGCAGCCGCACCAGAATGTCCGAGCCGCCGGTGGAGCTGCCGCAGACGAACACCAGCCCCAGCCCCAGGCCGCAGAGGACCCCGCCGTAAAGCACGCTGATCAGCGGCTCCATCACCGGCATGGGAACCAGAATGAACACATCGATGAGCACGGAGCTGAGGAGCATCCCCAGCAAACTACCGAAGAAAAACCGCCGTCCGATTTTCAGTCCCCCCAGAATGAACAGGGGCAGGTTGATGAGCACCGTGTAAAGGCCCACGCTGCCAAAGCCCGTCAGCTCCACCACCGCCATGGCAAGGCCGGACATGCCGCCGGAGTTTAGGTCGTTGGGCTGCAAAAACAGGGAGAAGCCCGCTGCAAACAGGGCGCTGCCCACCGCCGTGACTAGTACCCAGCTAAATTTATTCCAGAAATTGCGCATACGCCACCTCATGCCGGGAAAAGCTTCGCTTTTCCTCCGTTATCTTTGAATATGTCGGAATTACAGGTCAAAGCTCTCCTGCTTTTCGGCAGAATCCTCCTGCTTGATGACTGCCCCGGCTGCGGGGATGGTCTTGCTGCGGTAGCGGCTCTGGTTCACAATGCCGCTGTCTGCCAGCGTCGCCGTACCGGACAGCACCGCCTTCTTGCGCAGGGTCAGCACCGCCACACCCTGGGTGCTGCGGGTAGTTTTGGGCAGCAGCTGGGCGGTGGAGAAAATCAGCGCCCGGCCGTCGGAGGAATACAGCACCATCTGCTCGTCCGCTTCCAGGGCCACCACCGCCACCAGGGGGCTCTTGTCGGAGTAAGCGCCGGTGAGCTTCTTGCGGTTGGTCTTGGTTTCGTAAGCGGACATGGGCACCTTGGCCACCTTGCCGTTTTCGTAGAAGAACAGCACGAAGCCCTTGTAGTCCCCGCACAGCACCAGGCCCCGCAGGTTCTCCCCCTGCTCAAAGCCCAGCTTCTGGGGCAGGTAATCTCCCAGCTGGGAAGCCTTGCCGTCGTCAAAGTCGGAAAGCCGGGACTTGTAGCACTGGAACTGATCGGTAAACACCAAAAATTCTTCCCGGTTGGTGCTCTCCACGCTGAAGTCCAGGCTGTCGCCCTCCTTAAACTTCTGCTCGCCGCTCATCCGCAGGGAGGGCTGGGTGATCTTCTTCAGATACCCCTCCTTGGACAGGAACACCGTCACCGGGTAGTCGGGAATCGGCTCCTCCTCTTCCTCCGGGGCGGCATCCGGCACGTTGTAGAGAATTTCCGTCTTCCGGGGCTGGCCGTACTTCTCCGCCACGGCTTTCAGCTCCTGGGTGATCACCTTTTTCAGCTTTCGTGAGCTGTTCAGGGTGTCCCGCAGCTGGGCGATCTCCTGCTCCAGCTGGCTGGTGGCCTTGGTCTGCTTGAGGATGTATTCTTTGTTGATGTTGCGCAGCTTGATTTCCGCCACGAAGTTGGCCTGCACCTGGTCAATGCCGAAGCCAATCATCAGATTGGGCACCACCTCGCTGTCCAGCTCCGTCTCCCGGATGATGGCAATGGCCTTGTCGATGTCCAGCAGGATCCGCTCCAAGCCTTTCAGCAGGTGCAGCCGCTCCTCCTTCTTGCCGATCTGGAAGAAAATGCGCCGCTTGATGCAGTCCAGCCGCCAGGCGATCCACTCCTGCAAAATCTCCCCCACGCCCATCACCCGGGGCATGCCCGCAATGAGGATGTTGAAGTTGCAGGGGAAGGTATCCTGCAAGGTGGTCAGCCGGAACAGCTTCTGCATCAGCTTGTCCGGGTCTGCGCCCCGCTTCAAATCGATGGTCAGTTTCAGACCGCCCAGGTCCGTCTCGTCCCGCATGTCGGAAATTTCCTTGATTTTTCCCACCTTGATCAGCTCCGCCACCTTGTCCATAATCACTTCCGTGGCGGTGGAATAGGGAATTTCCGTAATTTCAATCAGGTTGCCGGTTTTGACATAGTGCCACTTGGCCCGGAGCTTGAAGCTGCCCCGGCCGGTGGCGTAGATTTCCCGGGTGGCCGCCTCGTCAAACAGCAGCTCGCCGCCGGTGGAAAAATCCGGCCCCGGCATATACTCCATCAGGTCGCACTCCGGGTTGTCCAGCATGGCGATGGTGGCATTGCACACCTCTTTCAGGTTAAACGAGCAGATGTTGGAGGCCATGCCCACGGCGATGCCCTGGTTGGCCGACACCAGCACGTTGGGGAACGTGGTGGGCAGCAGGGACGGCTCCTTCATGGTGGCATCGTAGTTGTCCACCATGTCCACGGTGTCGCTGTCGATATCCCGGAACAGCTCAGCGCAGATGGGAGCCAGCTTGGCTTCGGTATACCGGGAAGCGGCGTAGGCCATGTCCCGGGAGTAGACCTTGCCGAAGTTGCCCTTGGAATCTACAAACGGATGCAGCAGTGTCTCGTTGCCCTTGGCCAGACGGACCATGGTTTCGTAAATGGCAGCATCGCCATGGGGGTTGAGCTGCATGGTCTGGCCCACAATGTTGGCGGACTTGGTCCGGCCGCCGGTGAGCAGGCCCATCTTGTACATGGTGTACAAGAGCTTGCGGTGGGAGGGCTTGAAGCCGTCGATCTCCGGGATAGCCCGGGAGACAATCACCGACATGGCATAGGGCATATAGTTCACTTCCAGGGTTTCGGAAATGGGCTGCTCCACGGTAGAGCCGTGGAGCCCCATCACCCCGTCGGTGTTGATTTTCTTAGGTTCCTGTTTTTTTCGTGCCATAGTGCACTCCTTCCCCAGGTATTTTCATGATACTTTCCTTCTCAGCGGGTTTTTCTTGGAATATCCGTACCCGCTCAGGAAATATCCGCCAGTTCCAGATACTTGGCGCCATTTTCTGCAATAAAATTTTTCCGCTCCTGGAGGCCCTCCCCCAGCAGCACGTCAAAATAGTGGGCGGTCCGCTCCGCTTCCTCCGGCATCACCTTGATCAGCCGGCGGGTCTCCGGGTTCATGGTGGTCATCCACATCATCTCCGGGTCGTTTTCGCCCAAGCCCTTGGAGCGCTGGATGGTTACCTTTTTCCCCTCCAGCTCCTTGAGGATCTGGGTTTTCTCCTGCTCGTTGTAGGCAAACCAGGTCTTGTCCTTGCAGGTAATCTCAAACAGGGGCGACTCGGCGATATACACATAGCCGTCCCGGATCAAAGTCGGGCACAGCCGGTAGAGCATGGTCAGAATCAGGGTGCGAATCTGGAAGCCGTCCACGTCCGCATCGGTACAGATGACCACCTTGCTCCAGCGCAGATTGTCCAGGTCGAAGGAGGACAGCTCCTTGGCCTTCTTCCCCTGGACCTCCACGCCGCAGCCCAGGACCTTCATCAGGTCGGTAATCACGGGGCTGGCAAAAATCTTGCTGTAATCCGCCTTCAGGCAGTTGAGGATCTTGCCCCGCACCGGCATGATGCCCTGGAATTCGGCGTTGCGGCTCTGCTTGACGCTGCCCATTGCGGAGTCGCCCTCCACGATGTACAGCTCCCGGATGGTGTTGTCCCGGCTGCGGCAGTCCACGAATTTCTGGACCCGGTTGGCAATGTCGATGGAGCCGGACAGCTTCTTTTTCACGCTGGATTTGGTTTTCTCCGCCGACTCTCTGGCCCGCTTGTTCACCAGCACCTGCTCGGCGGCCTTGTCCGCCTCCTGGCGGTTCTCAATGAACCAGACTTGCAGCTGCTCCTTGAAGAAGGCGGTCATGGCCTCCTGGGTGAATTTGGAATTGACGGATTTTTTGGTCTGGTTTTCAAAGCAGCCGATGGTGGAGAAGCAGTTGGTCACCAGCACCAGGCTGTCCTGAATGTCCTGGAACAGGATCTTGCTCTCGTTTTTGGTGTATTTGTTGTTTTCCCGGAGGAATTTGTCAAAGGCCGCCGTAAAGCCCAGCCGCACCGCCCGGTCCGGGCTGCCGCCGTATTCCAGCCAGGAGGAGTTGTGGTAATACTCAATGTGGCTGACCTGCTTGGAGAAGCAGAAGGAAGCGGTGATTTTCAGCTTCATCTCCGGCCGGTTTTCTGCATCCCGGCCCCGGCGCTCCGTCTCCCAGAAAACGGGCATGGTGAAGGCATTGTCCCCCACCAGCTCCTCGATATACTGGCGGATGCCGTCGGCGTAGCAGAATTCCTCCGTCTCGAACTTGCCCCCCACCTGGTTGCGGAACCGGAAGGTGATGCCCTGGTTCACCACCGCCTGGCGGCGCAGCACGTCCCGGTAGTATTCCACGGGGATGTTAATGTCGGTGAACACCTGCTTATCCGGCTTCCAGTGGAACCGGGAGCCGGTTTTTTTCCGGGTTGCAGGCTCCTTTTTCAGCCCGCCTACATTCCGGCCCTTTTCAAAATGGAGGTCATAGCGGAAGCCGTCCCGGTGGATGGTGGCATCAAAAAATTCCGAAGCGTACTGGGTAGCGCAGGAGCCAAGGCCGTTTAGGCCCAGGGAATACTCGTAGTTTTCCCCGTTTTCGCCGTATTTGCCGCCGGCGTACATTTCGCAGAACACCAGCTCCCAGTTGTAGCGCTTTTCCTTCTCGTTGTAGTCCACCGGGCAGCCCCGGCCGAAGTCCTCCACCTCTACGCTCAAATCCTCGTAGCGGGTGACGAGAATGGTGTCGCCGTGGCCCTCCCGGGCCTCGTCAATGGCGTTGGAGAGGATCTCAAACACCGCATGCTTGCAGCCTTCCAGGTCATCGGAGCCGAAAATAACCGCCGGACGCTTGCGCACCCGGTCCTCGCCCTTGAGCATGGAAATGCTGGAGTTTCCGTACTGTTCTTGCTTTTTCGTAGCCATGTTTCATACCTGCCAATAGTTATCCATAGTAATTCAGATTATATTATACGCAGAAATCCGAAGAAAGTCAAGGAACGGGGGCCTGGGCCAGCCCATTTCCGGCAAATCCGCAAAAAGCCGCCGCCCCCAAATGGAGACGGCGGAAACATTATGCACCCAGCAGACTGCCGGAATTTGGACGGCTCAGCAGTGCCCCTTGGCCCGGATGACGGACACCACCGCATCCACGCACTCCTCGCAGGTATCCTTCTCCGGGGCCTCCACCATTACCCGGATCACCGGCTCGGTGCCGGATTCCCGAACCAGAATGCGGCCGGTATCGCCCAGCTTGGCGGCCACCTGGGCCACGGCCTGCTGCACATCCGGGTCAGCCTGGGCAGCGGCCTTATCCGTCACCCGGACATTTTTCAGCACCTGGGGATAGACGGTGAAGCCCTCGCACAGCTGGCTCAGGGTCTTTTTCTTGGCCAGCATGGCCTCCATAATTTTCAGGCTGGTGAGGATGCCGTCGCCGGTGGAAGCGTACTTGGAGAAGATGATGTGGCCGCTCTGCTCGCCGCCCAGGCGGCAGCCATTGGCCATCATGTACTCGTAGACGTACTTATCCCCCACCTGGGTCTTGGCATAGTCGATTCCCAGCTCGTCAAACGCCTTGTACAGGCCGAAGTTGGACATGACCGTGCTGACCACGGTGTTCATCAGCAGCTTGCCCCGCTCCTTCATGTACTTTCCGTAAATGTAGAGGATGTGGTCGCCGGTGACTACATTGCCATTTTCGTCCACGCACAGGCAGCGGTCTGCATCGCCGTCGTAGGCAAAGCCCACGTCCAGCCCCTTCTCCTTCACCAGCCGCTGCAAGCCCTCGATATGGGTGGAGCCGGCGTTTTCGTTGATGTTATAGCCGTCCGGCTCTGCGTTGATGACGTAGGTCTTGGCCCCCAGGGCATCAAACACCGACTTGGCAATATTCCAGGCGGAGCCGTTGGCGCAGTCCAGGCCCACCTTGATGCCCTTGAAGGAGTACATCCCCAGGGAAATCAGGTAGCCGATGTAGCGGTTGCGCCCGGCCACATGGTCCACCGTCCGGCCGATCTGGTCCCGCTTGGCCAGGGGCAGCTGGTCCCAGTGCTTGCCGAAGGCCTCCAGATGGCCGTCCAGATAAGCCTCCACCAGGGCAATCACGCTTTCGTCCATCTTTTCCCCAAAGCCGTTGATCAGCTTGATGCCGTTGTCATAGTAAGGATTGTGGCTGGCGGAGATCATAATGCCGCACTCAAAGCCCTCGGTGCGCACCACATAGGCCACCGACGGCGTGGTGGTAACGTGGAGCAGATACGCATCCGCCCCGGAGGCCACCAGGCCGCCCACCAGGCTGTACTCAAACATATAGCTGGAGCGCCGGGTGTCCTTGCCGATGACAATGCGGGCCGGGCCGTCCGCACCGCTGCGGCGGCGCAGCTGGGTGTAGTACCAGCCCAAAAAGCGGCCCACCTGGTAGGCGTGATCCGCCGTCAAATTGCAGTTGGCTTCCCCACGGAAGCCGTCGGTTCCAAAATATTTTCCCATAACATGCTCCTTCCAAATTTCATCCATGCCCAGAGCCGCTCACCGCTGCTCCCGGGCCACCACCACGCCGCCGGTTTTCCAGATGCTGTCCGGCGGTACGACACCCCGGACACAGCTGGTGGGGTAGACACTGCTGCGGCGGCCAATGACGGTTCCCGGATTGAGAACGCTGTTGCAGCCAATTTCGGCAAAATCCCCCAAAATGGCACCGAATTTTTTCAGCCCCGTCTCCCAGGACTCTGCCCCGTCCTTCACCACCACCAGGGTTTTGTCGGACTTGACGTTGGAGGTCAGGCTGCCGGCACCCATGTGGGCCTTGTAGCCCAGGATGCTGTCGCCCACATAGTTATAGTGGGGCACCTGCACGCCGTCAAACAAAATCACGTTTTTCAGCTCCACTGAGTTTCCCACCACGCATCCTGCTCCCACCAGGGCGCTGCCCCGGATGAAGGCACAGTGGCGGACCTCCGTCTCCGGCCCGATGATGCAGGGGCCGCCCAGATAGGCCGTGGGGGCCACGACGGCGGTGGTGTGGACCCAAACTTGAGGGCTTCTCTCTATATACTCCCGGCCCAGCTGGGGCCCCAGCTGCAAAATCAGCTCCCGGATGCCCCCCAGGGCCTGCCAGGGCTGGGAAAACCGGCTCAGATACTCTGCTGCCAAGGTGTGGCGCAAATCCAACAGCTCGTGGATATTCAACATGGTACATTCCTCCTTTGAACGGGACTACTATACACCCCTTACCGGGCCTTGTCAATAATTTTGTGCACAAAGCGACTTTTTTCTTCCCATTTTCTATTCTGCCAGGGACAAAAACGGAGCTGCGCAGGCAGCTCCGAGAAAAACTTACTGATTTTTTTGATCGACCAGGGCCTTGATTTGCGCCAACTCCTCGCTGGTGATATCCTCACGGCTCAGCAGCGCCTGGAACAAGCCGACAATTTCAGGCTTGTGCCGATGGCTGAAGATGGTAGTGGCGTAATACTCCTCTCTGGTCAGAGTGGGTGCAAAGACACGGCCATAGGTCTTGCTTCGCTTCACCAATCCTGCCTCGTGAATGGCTTCCTTTTGCAGCAGGCCATTCAGAAGAATATGCACAGAGCTATCCTTCCATGTTTTTTCGTCGGGCCGAGACAGCAGATCCGACCGGGACAGGGGCTTATCCGAGTCCCACAGAACATCCATGATTTCCATTTCGCTTTTGGTAAGTTCCATCCGCACACCTCCTTGGTTATGCATATCGTATACGTTCCTATTATAGTCCAAATTGCAAATTTTGTCAACTCATTTATTCCAAATATTAGAAAACATTTTTGCAAAATTGTCCGGCTTTCCCGGTCGTATCCGGGGCTGGCTTAAGATTTTAGACAAAGTATTAAGGAAATTTTTTCCTTTTTTATCCAGCAGCCCCATCATCCAGCAGTGTCTTCGCCAGCATTTGCCGCACTGCCGCCTCGTCGGGGACCAGCACGGACATCCCTTGCACTGTCTGATCGGTATACGTTCCGGCTGACGGGACGTGCTGGCTAACCACATCTGCCTGGGACAGCATGGGCACCAGCTCCATGGCCAGCAGCATCATTTCAATGGTGCCCATGTCCGTATCCACCATAGGCAGGATCTGCTTCACCAGCGACAGCATGGTGCTGACACCGCTGTTTTTGTATGCCTGGAACAGAGCGATCATCACCTTGCGCTGCCGGTCCGTGCGGCTGAAATCTCCGTCGGCATCCAGCTTTCGGATGCGGGAATACATCAGCGCCTGCTCTCCCGTGAGCCGCTGCATCCCCGAAGACAGGGCGCTTCCCGTCTCCTGGTTGATAAAATCCGCTTCATCCTGGCGCAGCTCCATGTCCACGCCCCCCAGCAAATCGATGATCTGGGCAAAGTGGCCGAAGTCCACCTCCACATTGCCATCGATATAGATGCCGAAGTTTTCCCGAAGTGTTTTATCCAGCAGCTTCATACCCCCCAGGGTATAGGCCGCATTGATGCGGTTGGACCCGTGGCCGGGGATGGGCACGTACAAGTCCCGGAGGAAGGAGGTCATGGTGATCTGCTTGGTGCGCTTGTTAAAAGTACACAGAATCATGGAGTCGGACCTGGCCCGCTCCTCCCCTTCCCGCCGGTCCTGGCCGATGAGCAGGATGTTGACAATATGGCTGCCTGGGCCGCCGATCTGGTCCTCCTTGGCCCCGAAGCTCAGCTGGGGCAGGGACGGCAGCTGCAAGTCATCCAGCGAGGGCAGCAGCCCAATCTGAGACTGGAAATATACGGTGGTGGAGACCATCACCGCCAGGATCACCCCCAGCACCAGGCACAGCAGCTTCATGGCAGCTCTGGCCGGAGAAGATCGTCTTTTTCGTTTCATGGCTTGTTCCTCCCGTGTTGCGGCGTGTGATACCTTCTATTTTACGTCTATTTTCGGAAATTCATTCCGAAGGCAGTGGTTTTTTCCAGGCTCATCCGTCCGGCAGCACTGCCTATATATAACACATCCGCAAAGCATTTTCAATTCTCGTCACAAAAAGTTTTCAATTTTCCTCGGACGATTCCAAGGAACTGTCCGAAAGCTACGAAAAACATCCCGCAGCCGAAGCTGCGGGATGTGAGAATTTATCTTGCGGCCTCTACGCACTGGCGGACGATGGCTTCCATCTGCTCCATGTGCTTGTGCATATCCTGGGCCAGGGCGATCTGGCAGCGGGTACGGGCCAGGTTGTGGTCCGGGGCGTTGGTCTTGAAGTACAGATCCCCGTCCAGATAGTCCGCCAGGAACCGGGTTGCCAGCTCCACCGTCAGGACGAAGCAGCTCAGCGCCAGGGTTTTGACCTCCATATCGGTCATAGTGCCGGCAGTCTTGGACAGGAAGCCCTCTGCAAAGGCCCGGAACACATCCAGGTTGACCCCAACCCGGCTCAAATCCCGGCAGTCCTCCTCGGCATAGTTGGCGGCAAAGCGGATGGCATCGCCGAAGTCGTGGCCCATAAGGCCCGGCATCACCGTGTCCAGATCAATGACGATCATCGCAGACTTGTCCACAGGATGGAACAGGACATTGTTGATTTTGGTGTCGTTGTGGGTCACCCGCAGGGGGAGCTTGCCCGCCTTTTGCAGGTCCGTCAGGGTGCAGGCCAGATCCTGCACCGACAGCAGGTAGTGGATCTCCTCCTGAACCTGGCTGGCCCGTCCGGCCTTGTCCTGCTTCACGGATTCCAGGAAATCGGCGTAGCGCTTGCGGGTATCGTGGAAGCCGGGGATGGTCTCCGTCAGCTCGCCAATGTCGAAGTCCGCCAAATCCATCTGGAAGGTGCCGAAGGCCTGTCCGGCGCTGCGGACAATGTCCAGGTCCGTCACCGTGTTGTAGGTCACGGACGGAACATAGTTGGTCATCCGCCAGAAGTCCTTCCCGTCCACCAGATAGGTCTTGCGGTCCTCGGTGTGGTGGAAGTGAAGGGCCAGCTGCCCCGGCTTCTTGGCCCGGATGTGCTCGGTGACCTTGTCAATGTTGTCCATCAGGCCCACCGGGTTGCGGAAGGCGTAGGTGTTCACATTCTGCACCAGGAAGGATTTCTCCGCCCCGTCGGGCATGCGGAAATTTACTTTATAGGTGTGGTTCACGTTGCCCATCTGAATGGTCTCGTAACCCAGATATTCATAATCAATGCGAAAAAGCCGGCAAACTTGCAGCAGCTTCTGATACAAATCCATATTGATCCCCTCTCAAAAAGACTTACTTTTATCATTAACCATGCAATTCTACTTCAAAACTCGGATTTTGTCAAGGAAACCCACACTTTTCAGCGAAATGCACAGAAACGCCCCCCGTTTTCAGGGGAGGAACTCCGAAAACGGGGGTATTTTGCTGGTTTACAGGCTCTTGGGGAACAGCTGGGCGATGGCCGCATGGGCCGCCATCTGCTCGGCACGCTTCTTGCTGCTGCCCTCGCCGGTGCCCACCACCTGGCCGTTGAGGCTGACCTGAACCTCGAACCGCTTGTCGTGGTCCGGGCCGGACTGCCCCACCAGGGCATAGGTAAGGGTCTGGTTTTTCTTCTGCTGCACCAGCTCCTGGAGCTGGGTCTTGTAGTCGGCATTGTGGAGCTTGGTCACCGGCACCTCCACCAGGATGAACCGCTGCACCACTTCCAGCGCCGCATTCAGGCCGCCGTCCAAGAAGCAGGCAGCAATCACCGACTCCATGGCATCCGCCAGAATGGAGTCCCGGCTCCGGCCGCCGCCCTGCTCCTCGCCGTGGCCCAGCAGCAGGTGCTTGCCCAGGCCGATGCGGTTGGCTGCATTGGCCAATGTGCCCTCGCAGACCATGTCCGCCCGCATCCGGGTCAGCTCACCCTCCGGGCGGTTGGGGAAGGTGCGGTATAAGTACTCCGCCACCAGCATGCCCAGCACGCTGTCCCCCAGAAATTCCAGCCGCTCATTGCTCAGCAGGCTGTTGTGCCACCGCTCGTTGGCATAGGAGGAGTGGGTCAGGGCATTTTGCAGCAGGGAAATGTTGCGAAACTGATAGCCAATGGCCGCTTCCAGGTCTTTGATCATTGGGCACGCTCCTTCATCACCGCCAGGTCCTGCTCCAGCTGGGCCGTGAAGTCACTCTGGGCCGCCGTCACAGCCTGCTGCACCGCATTGCGGAAGGCCAGGCTGTCCGAAGCGCCGTGGGCCTTGATCACCGGCTTCTTGATGCCCAAAAACTGGGTGCCGCCGATCTCCCGGTAGTCCAGCATTTTCATAATATTCTTCACGCCGCCCTGGCACAGCAGGTAGCCCAGCTTGGTCAGCAGGTTCTTCTTAAACGTCCGTTTCAGCAGGCTGCCCATGAACATGGCCGTGCCCTCAATGGATTTCAGCAGCACATTGCCGCTGAAGCCGTCGCACACCACCACGTCCACCTCGCCCAGAGGCACTGCCCGGGCCTCCACATTGCCCACGAAGGAGATGAGCCCCTGCTCCTGGGCATTTTGCAGCAGGGCATAGGCGTCCCGCTGAAGCTGGGTGCCCTTGCTGTCCTCAGTGCCGATGTTCAGCAGGCCCACCCGGGGCTGCTGGACCCCCAGCACATTTTGGGAATAGGCAGAGCCCACCAGGCCAAATTGCAGCAGAAATTCCGGCGTACACTCCGCATTGGCGCCGCAGTCGCAAATGACCACCTTGCCCCCGGTTTTGGTGGGCATGGCCGGTGCCATCGCCGCCCGGCGGATGCCCCGCACCCGCTTGACAAGCAGCGTTGCGCCGGTGAGCAGCGCCCCGGTGGAGCCGGCGCTGACAAAGGCATCGCCCTTGCCCTCTGCCAGCATTTTCAGGCCCACGATCATAGAGGAATTCTTCCGCTTGTGGATCACGGAAGCGGGGTCGTCGTGCATATCCACCACGTCGTCTGCGTTGGCGATTTCCATGCCCTCCGGCAGATTGTCGATGTTGTGCTTTTTCAGCACCTCCAAAATGGCCTCGCCCCGTCCTACCAGAATGATTTCCACACCGTAGGCCTTGGCAGCGTCAATGGCACCCAGTACCGGGGCCTCCGGCGCCAGGTCACCGCCCATTGCGTCCAAAATAATTTTCATCTGCTCCACCTCTTTCTAAAATATGTTCCATGGTATGCGCTCAGATCCCCTGGGCTGTCATTTGGTCGATGATTTCCAGGGACCGCTGGGCAATGGCCAGGTTCTTTTCCGCTTTTTTCCGAATCCGCTTTTCCAGCGGGGCAATGATGCTGAAATTGATGTTCATAGGCTGGAAATTGGCAACCGTCTCGTCGCTGATGTACAGGCCCAGAGCGCCAATGGCTGTGGTCTTGGGGAAATCCGGCACGGGCCGGCCCTGGACCTTCGCCGCCATGGCCACCGCCGCCAGATAGCCGGAAGCCGTGGACTCCACATAGCCCTCCACACCGGTCATCTGCCCGGCAAAGGCTACCAGAGGATTGCGCCGGTCGGCATAGTACCGGTCCAGCAGCCGGGGGCTTTGCAGGAAGGTATTCTGGTGCATCACCCCGTAGCGGACAAATTCCGCATTGCGCAGGGCGGGAATCATGGAAAACACCCGCTTCTGCTCCCCGAATTTCAGATGGGTCTGGAAGCCCACCAGGTTAAACACCGTCTTGGCCGCATTGTCCTGGCGCAGCTGCACCACAGCATACGGCTCCCGGCCGGTTTTGGGGTCTGTCAGGCCCACCGGCTTCAGCGGCCCGTAACGCAGGGTGTCCACACCCCGGCGGGCCATCACCTCCACAGGCATGCAGCCTTCAAACACGTTCTGGTCCTCAAAGCCATGGACCGGGGCTTCCTCCGCCTGGGTCAGCTCCCGGATGAAGGCTTCGTACTGCACTTTGTCCATGGCGCAGTTGATATAGTCCGGCGTGCCCCGGTCGTACCGGGACTGCCACCAGGCCTCGTTCATGTCCAGCGAATCCGCCGTCACCAGCGGAGCCGCCGCATCGAAAAAGTGGAGATAGCCGGCATCCCCGAAGTATGCCCCGATGGCCTGGCTCAGGCCGTCGGAGGTCAAGGGGCCTGTGGCGATGATCACCGGGCCTTCCGGCACCTGGGTCACCTCCTGCTCCACCACCTGAATATGGGGATGGCTGCGAATCTTCTGGGTCACCAGCCGGGAAAAGCCCTCCCGGTCCACCGCCAGACATCCGCCGGCCTCCACCCGGGTTTCCTCGGCACAGCTCAAAATCAGGCTGCCGCACCGGCGCAGCTCCTCTTTCAGCAGGCCCACCGCATTTTCCAGCCGGTCTCCCCGGAGGGAGTTGGAGCACACCAGCTCCGCAAAATCCTGGCTGTGGTGGGCAGGGGTCATTTTCTGGGGCTTCATCTCGTACAGCTCCACGTCAATATCCCGCTGGGCCAGCTGCCAGGCGGCCTCGCATCCGGCAAGACCTGCGCCAATCACTTTGACTGTCATGCTTCCTCCGTCTTCTTGGCGGCGGATTTCTTCGCCGCAGGCTTCTTCGCTGCTGTCTTTTTCGCTGCCGGTTTCTTGGCAGGTGCTTTCTGCTTTGCCGCCGGCTCTGCTTCCTGCTCGGCCCCTTCCTGCCCCTCTTCCGGGGTCTGGTCCGGGGTCTTCTTTTTATAGTAGCCCCGCTGGTCCTCCGGCAGGAACTGGGAGCACGCTTCGTTGATGCAGAAAGGCTTCATCCGGCCCTTGCCGGATTTTTTGAACATGGTCTGGCCGCACACCGGGCAGTCCTCGGCAGTGGGCACATCCCAGGTCATAAAGCCGCACTCAGCGCCCTTTTCGCAGGCGTAGTAGGCATAGCCCTTTTTCGACTTGCGCTTAAGCATCCCGCTGCCGCACTTGGGGCACCGGCCGGGCATCCGCTCCACCAAGGGCTTGGTGTTGCGGCATTCCGGGAATCCGGGGCAGGCCAGGAACCGGCCGAAGCGGCCGCTTTTGATGACCATTTTCCGGCCGCACAGCTCGCAGATCTCGTCGGTCTCTTCCTCCGGCACTTTCAGGCGCACGCCCTCCAGGGCCTTCTCCGCATCCTCCAGCTCCCGGCTGAAATCCTTGTAAAAATCCGCCAGCAGGCTCTGCCAGCCCTGCTTGCCCTCCTCCACGGCATCCAGGCGGGATTCCATGTTGGCGGTAAACTCCACGTCGATGATGTCCCGGAACCGCTCCACCATCAGCCCGGTGACGATTTCACCCAGGGGTGTGGGGGCCAGGCGCTTTTCCTGCTTGGTCACATACTCCCGGTCCTCAATGGTGGAGATGGTGGCGGCATAGGTGGAGGGGCGGCCAACGCCCTTTTCCTCCATGGCCTTCACCAGGCTGGCCTCGGTATACCGGGCAGGCGGCTGGGTGAAGTGCTGCTCCTTTTTGCTGGAAACGCAGGCAGCCCCGTCTCCCACCGCCAAATCCGGCAGCGGAGAACCGGCCTGCTCGCCTTCCTCGTCCCGGCCCTCCTCGTACACCGCCAGGAAGCCCGCAAAACGCAGGCTCTGGTGGCTGGCCCGGAACACATGCCCGGCGCACTGGGTGTCGATGGACACCGTATCGAACACGGCGCTGGCCATCTGGGTAGCCAGGAAGCGGCTCCAAATCAGCTTGTACAGCTTATACTGGTCCGTGGTCAGGCTGGAGCGGATGTTCTCCGGGTCCAGCTCCACATGGCTGGGCCGGATGGCCTCGTGGGCATCCTGGGCACCGGCCTTGGTTTTATACACATGGTGGCCGCCGAAATAGTAGTCCTTGCCATACCGGCCGCAGATAAAACTGGCGGCGGCATCCATGGCTTCGTCGGAAAGCCGCAGGGAGTCAGTACGCATATAGGTGATCAAACCTGTCGTGCCCTCGCCTGCCACTTCCACGCCTTCATACAGCTGCTGGGCCACCATCATGGTCTTTTTCGGGGTAAAGCCCAGCTTCCGGGAGGCATCCTGCTGCAAGGTGGAGGTGGTAAAGGGCGGCGGCGCCGTCCGCTTTTTCTCCGCCTTTTTCACATTGGTGACGGCAAATTCCTTCCCGGCGATGTCATCCAGCACCGCCTGGGCCTGGGCTTCGTTTTCCAGCTCCCGCTTCTTTTCCTCGCCCCAGTAATGGGCCAGGAAGGAGCCGGGCTTGCCGATTCGGTTTAAGGTCACGTCCAGCGTCCAGTATTCCTTGGGCTGGAAGGCCCGGATCTCGTTCTCCCGGTCCACCACCATCCGGGTGGCCACACTCTGGACCCGTCCGGCGGATAGGCCCCGGCGGACCTTCTTCCACAACAGTGGAGAGAGCTGGTAGCCTACGATCCGGTCCAGAATCCGGCGGGCCTGCTGGGCATCCACCAGGTCATAGTCGATCTGCCGGGGATGCTGGATGGAGTCCTGGACCACCTTTTTGGTGATTTCGTTGAAGGTGACCCGGCGGGCCTTATCGTCCGGCAGGCCCAGCAGCTCTTTCAGGTGCCAGGAGATGGCCTCGCCCTCCCGGTCCGGGTCCGTTGCCAGATATACGGTCTGTGCCTTGGCTGCATCCGCTTTCAGTTCCTTGATCAGGGCCTCCTTGCCCCGGACGGGAATATATTGGGGTGTAAAATCGTGCTCCAGGTCCACGCCCATTTTGCTCTTGGGCAGGTCCCGCAGATGGCCCATGCTGGCCTTTACCACATAGTCCGGCCCCAAATACCGGCCGATGGTTTTTGCCTTGGAGGGCGACTCCACGATTACAAGATTGCTCGGTTTACCCATGGGTACATGTTCTCCGTTTCCTTCCCCGCCGCCGAACGCATCACCCGGCGGGGCCAAATATTCTTCTGCCGCTACGGCTTCAGGCGCACCCGCTTTCCGGGCAGCCGCTGCACCACGCCTTTCAGCTCCAGCATGGTCAGTGCCGCCAGGAGCTTTCCCGTGGTCAGGCCGGTCTCGGCAATCACATCGTCCACCAGCCGCTCCCCCTGCTTTAGGGCTGCGGCCACCGCTTCTTCCTCTTGGGTCAAGGGCGGACGGCTTTTATCTACGTCACTATAAGCCGTTGTGCTTTCCTTGTCAATGGCTTTTTTGTCTAAATTTTTCTTAAGGTCCCGGTTTTTTTCGGGTTTTTTCGGCTCCTGGGCCACTTTTGCCAGGGGCGCATCCTCCTGCGCTGCCCGCAGGACCTCGTCGGGATAAGCCTCCATCCGGGGCGTTTGGCCGTCCTGGGTCAGTTTATCCGGGTAAAGAGGGGCATATTCACTGAGCACGTCCCAGCCGGAGGAGACCATAATGGCCCCGTCCCGCAGCAGCCGGTTGCTGCCCACAAAGCTGGGCAAATCGATGTTTCCCGGCACGACGAATACATCCCGGCCCTGCTCCGCCGCCAGCCGGGCGGTGATCAGAGCGCCGCTTTTCTCCGGGGCCTCCACCACCAGCACCCCATTGCACAGGCCGCTGATGATGCGGTTTCGTTTGGGAAAATTCCACTTTGCCGGCTGGGCCCCCGGGGGAAATTCGCTGAGCAGGCAGCCGTAGCGGGACACATCCGCAAACAGCGCCCGGTTGGAGGCCGGATAAACCACATCCGCCCCGCAGCCCAGCACGCCAACTGCCATGGCCCCGGCGGTGAGTGCGCCGCTCACGGCCATGCCGTCGATGCCATAGGCCATGCCGGAAACCACCACGCCGCCGCATTTGCCGATTTGATAGCCCATGCGTTTGGCAGTGGTCAGGCCGTAGGCCGAAGCCTTCCGGGTGCCCACCACGCCAATCAGAGGCAGTCCGTCAAAATCCGGCAGCTGCCCCTTGTAATACAGCACCATCGGCGGGTCCGGGATGTTTTTCAGCCGGGTGGGATAGGCCGCATCCTGGTAGGTCAGGATATGCAGCCGCTTCCAGCCGCAGCAGTCCAAAATCTCCTCTGCCGGGGTCAAATCCTTATCCTGCAAAGCCGCACGGCCCTCCGGTGTCAGAAAATCCAGATGGTCATAGGCCCGGCTGTCGGCAAAGAATACATCCTCCGGGTCCCGGAAGTGCTCCAAAAGCGCCGCCTTTGCCCGGTCACTGAGGCCGGGCCGGTGGGCAAACCATATCCAGTGGGCCAGCATCTGCACTCCCCCTACCGGCATCCAGATCAAAAATCGTTATGCTCCATTTTCATCTGCCACATCACAATGGTGGCGGCCACTGCGGCGTTGAGCGACTCGCAGTGGGGATTCATGGGAATGATCAGCGACTGGGCGGCGCTGCTGAGGATTTCCGGCCGCACCCCCTGGCCCTCGCTGCCGATGACCACCGCCATGGTGCCCAGCTTCGCCTGGCGGATGTCCCGGGCCTGGTCATTCAGAGCCGTAACCGCCACGGGGATCCCGGCCTCAGCCAGGGCCTGGGCCGCTTCTTCCCAGGTGGTCTGCACCACATCCCGGCGCAGCACGGCCCCCATGCTGGAGCGCACCACCTTATGGCTGTACGGGTCGGCGCAGCCCTCCAGCAGGGCTACGGGAATGTCCAGGGCATCGGCGGTACGCAAAATGGTGCCCAGATTTCCCGGGTCCTGAATGCCGTCCAGCAGCAGCGTCCCCGGCTGGGGGGCAAAGGGCCGGCTCTGGGGCAGGCGGCACAGCATCAGCGCCCCCTGGGGGGTGCTCATGGGGGAAATGGATGCCATTACATCCTGGGGCACCCGAACCAGCCGCACCCCCTCCGGCACCTGGGCCTGTACCCCTTCGGACAGGATCACCGTGTCCAGCCCGGGGCAGTAGCGCACCGCTTCTTCCAGCAGCTTGGTCCCGTCAAAGACGAACAGGCCGGCCTCCTGCCGGGCCTTCTTGGAGGTGAGCAGTTTTTTCACCTGCTGAAGCAGGGGATTTTTCCGGGAGGTGATCATCTGTTCCATCACAGCTTCTGCATTCCTTCCAGTGCGTAGTTATCCCCCAGCACCACCAGCACATCCTCTGCACGGATGCAGTAGTCCGCCGCCGGGGAGACGTTGGGCTTCTTTCCGTTTTCCACGGCGATGATGTTCACGCCCAGCTTGGCCCGGACGTTCAGCTCCTTCAGGGTCTTACCCACCCAAGAGCTGGGAGCGGGCACTTCCAAAATGCCGTAGTCCTCAGAAAGCTCAATGTAGTCCAGCACATTGTGGCTGAACAGGCTCCGGCCCAGCCGCTGGGCGTGCTCCTGCTCGGGAATCACCACCCGGTCCACCCCCAGCTTTTCCAGCACCCGGCGGTGGGTCTCGTCGTGGGCCTTGCAGACGATATAGGGAACGCCCAGCTCCTTTAGGTTCATGGTAATCAGCACGGAAGCGCCCAGATTGTCGCCAATGGCGATGATGGCGCAGTCGAAATTCCGCACCCCCAGAGAGCGCAGCACATCCTTGTCCTGGGCATCTCCCACCACTGCCTGGGTCACATCCGTCGCCACCTGCTGCACCAGGGTGCTGCTGACATCCATAGCCAGCACCTCCGCCCCCAGCATACACAGCTGCTTGGCCAGCGACGAGCCAAACCGACCCAGGCCAATCACCACATAGGTTTTCATGATAATCCTCCTATCCAATCAGCAGGTTGGTTTCCGCATAGCGGAACCGCTCCTCGGCCCGGTTTCCTGCCAGGAAGCCCAGGCTGATGGTGAGCACCCCCACCCGTCCGAAAAACATATACAATATAATTAGGATCTGAGCCGGAACGCTCAGGCTGCCGGTAGCCCCGGCTGTCAGGCCCACCGTACCCAGGGCCGACACCGCCTCGTACAGCGCATCGGTAAAGCCGATGGGAGACGTGGCGCTGATGAAAATTCCGCCGATCATCGCCAGCACGATCATCAAAAGGGCAATGGTCATGGCGTTCATCACCCGCTCCTGGGGGATGGTCCGCTTAAAGGCACACACGTTGCTCTTGCCCCTGGCCCGGGAGAGGATAAACAGCACCAGCACCACAAACGTCACTGTTTTCAGGCCGCCGGCGGTGGAGCCGGAGGAGCCGCCAATGAGCATCAGCATGATGCTCACCGCCTTGCCCGCCGGGGTCAGCACCGCCTGGTCCAGGGCGGCAAAGCCCGCCGTGCGCAGGGTGATGGACTGGAACAGGCCGTTGAGCAGCTTGTCCGGCACGCTCATGGAGCCGAGGGTGGCCGGGTTGTTCCATTCCAGCAGGCAGGTCAGCACCCACCCGGTCAGCAGCAGGCCCAGGGTGGTCAGCAGCACCAGCCGGGTGTAAACCGTCAAATCCCGGAACCGGTGCTTCTGGGAAATGTCCTCCCACACCAAAAAGCCCAGGCCGCCGATGACCACCAGCGCCCCCAGCGTCAGCAGCACCACGGGGTCTGACTGAAAGGGGATCAGACTGGCCCCAGGCTCCAGCACGCCGAACACGTCGAAGCCCGCATTGCAGAAGGCCGACACCGAATGGAACACACCCCACCGCAGCGCCCGCCAGAAGCCAAACTCCGGCCAGAACCGCAGGGTCAAAACCAAAGCACCGATGCCCTCCACGGCGAAGCTGCCTGTCAGCACCGTCCGCTGAAGCCGCACCACGCCGTCGATGTCGTTCAGGCTCAGGGCCTGGGCCATCACCAGCCGCTGCTTCAAGCCGATGCGCTTGCGCAGGAAGAAAATCAGCAGCGTAGCCACGGACATGAAGCCCAGGCCGCCGGTTTGAATCAGGCACAAAATCACCACCTGGCCGAAGGCGCTCCACTGGGTCCAGGTATCATAGAGCACCAGTCCCGTCACGCAGGTGGCCGAGGTGGCGGTGAACAGCGCCGGCCGGAATCCGCAGGACACACCGCTGCGGGATGCCGCCGGCAGATTCAGCAGGCAGGCTCCCAGCAAAATAATCAATGCAAAGACCACCACCACAATTTTGGCGGCGCTGATGCTCTTTGGTCGCTTTCTCATCCACAGGCTGTACAGCTTTGCCCGCAGGGACATGGCAGTTTCCTCCCCTATCACACGCCCCGGCCAGGCAGGTGTCTGCCCAGCCCCAGGCGGAATGCTCCGATTTTCTTTCATTATAACAAATCTGCCTGTTTTTGCAAGGGGGCAGTTTTTCTGGACTTTTTTCCCGGTTCGTGGTAGGATGGTACCACCCAGAACAACAGGAGGCTGCGCCATGGTTACGTATCTGCAACTTCCCTCCCCGCTGGGGCCGCTGCTGCTGACCCAGGAAAACGAAGCCCTCACCGGAGTTTGGTTTGACCAGGCTCCGCCCCCGGAAGCCTCAGCGGCAGAATCCCCGGTGCTGTGCCAGGCACGGCAGTGGCTGGAAAGCTACTTTGCCGGAACACCCGAACCGATTACCTTTCCCCTGGCGCCCGCCGGAACGCCCTTCCAGCAGCTGGTCTGGCGCCTGCTGCTGGACATCCCCTACGGCGAGACCCGCACCTACGGCGAGCTTTCCCGGCAGGCCGCCCAGCTGCTGGGAAAACAGCGCATGTCTGCCCAGGCCATAGGCGGCGCCGTGGGCCGCAACCCCATTCCCATCCTCATCCCCTGCCACCGCTGTGTCGGTGCAAACGAAAAATTGGTGGGATATGCCGCCGGATTGGAGCGAAAAGCCTGGCTTTTGGCCCACGAATCTTCCAAAAATCCGGGCCAGAAAATTTTTTGAAAAAATTTCAAAAAAAGACTTGCATTTTCCGAAAAGGTGTGTTATTATATCCAGGCACTTGAGAGCAAGCGCTTATGCACCGGTAGCTCAGTTGGATAGAGTGACTGACTACGAATCAGTAGGTCGGGGGTTCGAGTCCCTTCCGGTGTACCAAACAACGCAAATACGAACCACTCCCTATTTTTCATCTGGGACACGTTCGGGATTTGCGTAAGGCGATGAAGAAAGCCCATCCAAACGGATGGGCTTTTTTCATTTACTTTCTCCGTGCCGGTAACAGAGGGGTGTATGGCTGCACTTCATCGTATTTCTGCCGGATTCTGGCCCGGATTTTCTCCACCTGGCTGTCGGACATGGCGTTGTGCATCGCAGTGTGGGGTATACTGTCCCCTGCGGCCCAGGCCAGCAGGACTATGCGCTCAGCGGGCGTGGGCGGGCACAGGAATGTGTATTCGTCCAGGGTGATGCGATTCCACGGGATGTCATTCATCCAGCAGCCCGCTTTCCTCACGGTGTTCATAGGGGTGCATGAAAGATTCGGTGTCGATTTCCGGCTCCGGCTTATCGGGCGGCAGGACATTTTCGCCGCCATCCAGCCACTTGGTAAACATCTGATGCAGGCCCGTGGAGGCCAGGCCAGACAGTGCGCCGGATACCACATTTGCCAGGGTCACGCTGGGCCAGTTCATCCAGACGGACAAGCCGATGCCGACAACGCAGACGATGGTAGGAATCCAGCGATTGTCCACGTCCTTAATCCACTTCTTGACGATGAATCCCAGCAGCAGGCAGGCCACCACAATGACGGGGATGATGTAGGTGTTCAGAATTTCCATGATTTTTCCTCCTATGTTATAATTTTCCAGGATGTGACCTCCTGGTAGATTTCCTCGATAAACGAATTTCCGCCCATGGCCTTGTAGGCCCGGTACATTTTTAGAAAATTCTCCATTTCATACTGTCGAATTTCCTTTGCATCCACATTGCGGTAATAAATACTGAGCATGGATGCCCGCAGCTGGCACATGACACCACCCTGGATTAGTCTAAGCGTTCCCAGAAATTTCCAGATAACCCCGACAAACCCGGCGATCGTGGCCAAGTAGCCCAGAAATAGGGCCAAATCTTTGATTCCTTCCGTACCAGTCCCTCCTAATCGCCGATGTCCATATGGACATACCTGCTATCAATGGCGTAGCTGTATTTGATCTCCGGCTGCTGCTGGACATAGGCAAGCACCTCCTGGGCGCTGTGCCCACGGGCGGCGAAATCCACCGCATGGCCGATGGTATGCCGGGAATTTTTGACCCCGCCCACCCTGGCATTGTGTGGAAGGCATCGGCATCCAGAGGACACAGTCACCGGGGCATTGAAATGATCCCGCACCCGCTGGATCACCTGCACCAGCGTATGGGAAATGTCGTCAAATCCACAGCCGCATTTACAGGCGAACTCCGGGCGGGTGAAGTTCGGAACGCTGAGCCAGAAATCATCTCCATCGGCCTGGGGCACTTGTGGCTTCTCCGGCTTGTCCTGGGTTTTGAATCGGTCATTCGCCACCGCCTCCTTGGCCGCCGCCAGTGTGCCGTCGCCAAAGATTCCATCAGCTTTCAGGCCGCTGGCCGTCTGGAAATCTCGTGTGGCCTGGGCAGACCCAGCGCCCCAGATGCCGTCCACAGGGATGGTGTAGTATCCCAGATATGCCAGCAGGTGCTGCTTTTGTGAAACTGTCATGTTATGTCACCTCGATTCCATATTTTGCCAAAATTTCCAGCACCCGCTTGGTCAGCACCTTTTTCAGCTGGCCAGGCGGGAGTTTTGCCAGCTCCTCGGCAATCGCCAGCATGTCGGAGGCCCGCTCCTCATTTTGTAACATTTTCTGGTTGTAGGCAATGATTTTTGCACGCAGTTCAGGTTTCATACAACCGTCCTCTCAAGAATCATTCTAAGCGCTTCCTCAGTGTCATCGGTGCGGGTTTCCAGATTCTCCACACGCTCGTCCAGCGTAGGCGGCTGCGGGGTCTGGGGGCGCTGTTCCTCCCACTCTTTGATTTCCTCCGGGGTCATATCCCGATAAACCATACCCATCACCGGGACTTCCACGTCTACGACCTCGTCCCACGGCTCTCTGACGATTTCACCGAACTCGTCATATTCGGCTGGGTGGTGGATAGTTTGCTGCTCGGTGCGGGTGGATACCTGTTTGTATTCTGCGATTCTCATGCTCTCACCCCGTAAACTTTAATCTTGCTCCCTGCTGGAATTGGGAAATTGCTTTTTGTGGAAAACATTTCGATTTTACTGAGTTTTTCCCTTGTTTTGTAAAAAATTGATCGCTGTGGAGTGCTAATCAACTGCGCACCCCCATTGTCATCCATCCGACTGGAACTAAACTCCATGACATTTCTGTTTGCTACACGATACATGGCGAAATAGCACAGTGACCGATAAGACGATCTAATTCCATTTGTTTGAAGCCGCAGAAATTCGTCCGAATTTATCCTAACATGTAGATTTGTATCCCCAGACGACTGTGCTATATCAAACAGCGCATATAGAGCATCGCATTCCAGCGGATTGCCAATGCTATCTGTTTCTACAACAATTGATGCAATCGGCTCGGCTACAGAGATATCTGCCACCAGCATTACAGGTTTATAAATGCCCATCCGATCTTTAGCCGCCGCCTGCTCCTCCGCCGTCCATGCTTTCCCTTTTCCGTCGCACATGGCGATTCTGACAGCGGTGTCGATGCCACCTCCCGTCAGTGCACGTCCATTATATCGTAGACTCATTTGTACTGGTGTTAGGCCCACTAGGTACAGAAAGTTTCTGTCACTAATACCTATTCCATAGGTGTCAGGTGACAGCGCTACAACGCCTAGTTTGTTACTTCCTGCTATAGGGATGCCAGCCACCCCATCCTGCACGATGGTAGCCCCGTTAATTTGCACATCCGAAACAGTCCCGCCACCGTCATCAGCCCAACCAACCACAAATGTTCCATCCGGGTTGATTTTCTGTACCTTCAAAATCTGGCCGACAGCTGGCTGTGCGGCAGGCTTGTCCAGTTTTCCGGCGATTTGCCCAGGGATTGCCTCCACTGCATCGTTGGCGGCGTTCGCAGCGGTCTCCGCTTTTTCTGCGGCACCAGATGCAGCTTGGGCCGCCGCATTTGCATCAGACACCGCTGTTCCAGCTTCAATCGCCGCAGATGTAGCCTCCTGGGCGGCTTGCCCTGCACCTTGAGCCGCTGTCTCCGCACGCTGTGCCGCTTGGTCTGCCCCTTCGGCTGCTGCATTTGCTAGGCCAGCAGCATGCTTTGCACCATTGGCCGCTTCGCTTGCAATACCAGCCTGTTTGTTTGCCTCGGTAGCCGCCCGCTTTGCGCCATCTGCCGCAGTATCTGCCCGCTGGGCTGCCGCTTCCGCCCGTTCTGCCTTGGCATTGGCATTCCCGGCTGCAGATTCCGCTTGTTCAGCAGCTGCACCAGCAGATTCCAGCACCGGGTCAATTTTCTGCGCCGCCCGGTCATAGACATCATCGCCAAACTGCTGTGCCTCTGCCGGGGTGAAGTAGTCCTCGCCTTTCACAGGGGTTTTGCCGGGCGGCCCGTCAAACTCGCCGCTTTCCGCCGCTTTTTTCAGCCATTTCCCCAGCTCGTCCTCCAACCATTGCAGCCGCACCACATCTTGCACAGACTGTGCACCGCCGTAGGGGTTGGCCTGGACGTTGATTTTGAACGGGAATGTGGTCAGCATATTCAGCTGGGAATCCTCGAATTGCAGCGAAGCCCGCACCTGCCCAGGGACTGCCAACATCTGCCGGGAGAGCACCACCGTCACCGTATTCCCGTCAACACTGATGGCCGGGGAGCCGTCTGCCAGCTGGTCATACATGCCCTTGGTGTAGTTTGGCCGCCGGAACACCACCATAGGGGCTGCACCCTCCGGCACGTTCCAGGACGTTCCCCCGCTGGTCAGCGACACCTCCAGGACACGGGTTTCCCCGTCATCCTGCATGGCATCCACCTCAGTGGCAAAATTGGGCCGCTGCAAATCCAGATTGATTTTTGCTATTGTTTCCATGTAAACACCTCCACCCTATGGGGATTGTCAATGGGATTCCATCGATATTCCGTATTTCTCAAGAATTTCCAGAATTTCCGGCGTGAGAAATTTCTTTAACTGTCCGGGTGGCAGCTTTTTCATCTCCTCCACCACCGCCATCATGTCCGATGCCGTGGCCTCGGTCTGCTGGATCACCAACTTCCGCTTTTTTGCACCATTCTGCCATGCGTTTGCCATATTATGTCACCTCCGGCTGAACATCCAGCAGCGCAAGGGCTGCCTTCATGTCCTGGATATTCGCCACAACCGCCTCTGCCCTATCCGTAATCGATGTAAATATCTCGCTGTACGTGCTCACGCTGGGCGCTGCGGCTGCTTCAATTTTAGCCAGTGCGTTCTCATAGGCTACAAGCTGGGCCGCTTCGTAAGAACGCTGTGCCGCATCCAGCTCCACGTATGGTTTCCAAGGGGCAAGCATTTCGCCTGAAAATTCGACACCATCCTCACGCCGCCACGTTTTTCCAGCCGGGACAAACCGATAGCCTTTGATATACGCATCGCACATCCCGTCAAAAGCGTTTGTTTCTATCGCTGTCAGGCCCCCCAGGTCTGTGGAATGGCATTTATAATCCGCATCAATAAATATTGTTCGCATTTTACCACCTCGTCAAGCCAGGCGAATCTCGTTGATTAGGATACTGGATGCCTTCCGCCCAACGAAATCATTTGCGCCCCAGAATCCGATATGATACTGACCACTAACCTGGGATATATCTACTGTATAGGTGTTGTCGCTGGTAATTGTTGCACTGGCTACAAATTGACCATGGTTACCAGCCTCTAGGGCACGAATAACACCAAATTCCGCATACTGGAAGCGGGGGCTATGATCCGAGACCGTAACATAGATGGTGTTGTACTGTGTAACATCAACCCGATTGCCGGTATAGATATAGCCCTGGGTGCTGCTATCTCCCGGACACCATATCCGAATAGCGCCTGGATTAAATGCGTGGGACAGTGGATAGTCATGGCCACCAAGGGCCGGTGATGCAATCAGATTTCCAACAGAGGGGTCAAGCTCTCCATTTGCGTAAATTTCGAGATCATAGGAAATGGTTACCATTTTGTACTGTCCATTTCCCGTAATAGATACAGTTTTGGTTTTCTCTTTATCGAATTTTGTGCAGCGAATAACCCAGTCACCAGCCTCCGGCACAACAACCTCCCACTCGCCGTTTGCGTTCGGTGCTGTCAGCACGATGCTGCCTTTGCTGACCGTACACTGTGACCATTCGGGGTATGTGATGGAAATAGTGGCTGCAAATTGCGTGGAAAACTGTACCCACTGGCCATTTCTGCGCTGGTATGCGTTCATGGTCATCCATTGATCATCGATGTACTGCCAGCATTTTATAAACCTGCCCCAAATTGCATTTTGGGAAAGCATATTGAAGTCGGGCCACGTTTGCCCCGTGATGCCGCTATCGCCGATGCAAACCATCCCATTTTTTGCGGTGAGGACATAGGGATTACCCGCAACCGCCCAGGATGTGATAGGCGTGGACGTGATGACTGCGACAGTTTTATTTTTTTCCGTGCCAGGAAGGCTCCCGGCATCCGTTACTGCAATGACCGTGAAATCTGCACCAGCGCCACCGCCACCAGACTGCCCACCGATATTTCCAATCATGTCTGCACCTCGATTCTCATAGGCACGGATGCCGTTGGCTTTTCTTCGTCGCACGTAAAATCAATGTTTCCAGTGCTGGGCACGATCCGGGACAGTGCGTTCCACGCTTCCCGCTGTTTGGCACGGGTGGCCGCATCCTCCGCCCACTCCGGCCAGCAGGTTACGGATTTTGCGTTGGACGGGATGCCAGGTACGCTTACCCGCTGGGTGTATGGCCCGGCGCCGCTCCACGCTGTCGGAAGTGTGGCAGAAAGCCAGGTGATTTTGCTGTCCGTGTAGGTTTTTGCCGTTTCAACGGATTTATCTACATCCTGTTTTCTGGCCGCATGGCCGGGCGCTGTCGGCTGCATCACCGTAAGCGGGCCGCTCATCGTGCCGCCGGACAGCTGTAAGTACCGGCTGTCGCCGTCGGCCTTTGTCACCGGCTCGGTGTCCGTCTGGGGTGGGTTTAGCCCGCTGATAGGCTGGCCGTTCATTCGGATTTCTCCTGTCATATCGCCGCCAGCGGTCGGAAGTGCGTGGATATGTTCCGGCGTTAGCGGTACATTTCCGTCCGGGCCGGGGCTTACCCCCGCCACCATGCCCACAGAACCCTTGCCGTCCAACCCATACCGGGATACCAGATACAGCTGTAATGGTGTGCCGGTATTGAATGTAACCGTTGCCCGCATCCACATGTATTTCCCCTGGGGTACTACCGGGACGGCGGCTTGCCAGTTGCCGGATGGGATGATGCTGCCGGAATCTCCGATTTGGTATCGTACCTCAGTGGACAGAACTTCCGCAGGATCGCCAGTCCTTCCGGTTTCTCCCCTCCATTTGTACCACTTGTACTGGCTCCAGCTGTCAGGCGCAGAATCCATGTGTCCGGGGCAAATGCCGACCCATTCATCGGGGATGTCTCCCATGGTCGGGTATAGGTCAGAGGGTTTTTGTGCGGCAAATTTAATCCAAAGGTATGCGTTGTCGCCCTTGTCACCTTTCTCACCGTTTTTGACGGTGAATGTTTTTGTGGTTCCATCATTCAGGTAAATGGTATAAGTATCCACATACCCAACTGTCCCGGTTTTCGCAATATCGGTGATGCCCCGGCCATTGGTCACACGGAAGGACGACGTGGTTTTGTCGGCCAGTGTAATGCGGTATGTATCCACCAGCCCTGTGCTGTCGATTTTTTCAATGTCATGGATGCCGCCATGGCCATCTGCGGTTTTTACGAGAAAGTCAATCAGCACCTGACCAGTTAAGGATTTTGCATTGCCCCGCTGTTCCAAAACAAACAGGTCGGTTGGGTTAATGTTTAACGCTCTCGGAAGCGCTCCTACGGTAGAATCAGGCACTTTTCTCGCCCTCCTGCTTGTCCGGCTTCTGCACCGATTCCAGAATTTCCAGAACCAGCCGCACCCGCTCAGCGCAGTTGACGAATTTCTTTTGATTTGCCAGCCCCTCCACAGGGATGGTGTCCATCACCGCCAGGACGGCTTTCAGTTCAATGGTCAAATCTTCCACGGCTTACTCCTTTCCCAACACCACCCGAATGGCATCTCCCTCCGGGACAATGGCGATCAGCTTTGTGTACTGCGCCGCATACTCCTGCTCCCACCACATCTGCTGAGTTTCGGCGGGATTGGCAAAGACCGAAGCCACCTCAACCAAGGTTGCACCAACCACACGAAGGTTGATTTGGCCCACTGGCGGGCACGGATTGAAATAGTCACATTCAAACTCTCGGCCTGTTGCCGTTCTCATTTTTTCCATAAAACCTCCGTTTTTTACACTGTCAAAATGTTATGCACAAACCCGTTTATGGTGACCTGTTTTGCGGTTACCCTTCTCGTACTGCCAAATGCCGGAACGTACAGAGCCGACGTTGCTGTGATACTAGCCGCAGTGATTTTAGCCGGTTTATTCCACCCATTAAACACGCCATTTGCATAATCTGCATAACCCAAGCTTGCGTTGATGCCGCCGGACGTATTGGATGTAGAAATGGTGTTGTATCCGACTTTTCCACCGCCTATGCTGTGGTCAGACAGGCCGCTGCCGCTGAAATATCCGTTGTCACCACCATACTGGATGCTTCCAGCCCGGACACTTCCTGCAAATTCGCCGCTGTTGGCCCACAGGTTGCCGTACATGTCCACTTTGAAGTTCCGCCCCAGCTGGATGCCGCTGATTCCGATATAAGCCCCCTGGGAGTTTGTGCCGCCCCAGGTCTGTCCGTTATAGGAGAGGTAATTATCCCGAATGTCGAAACCGCCAATCATGCCGCCCTTTGCCCGGATGATGCCGGTGATGTCCAGCCCATCCCGTGTGGCCCGGAGCACTTCGGCGTTGTTCGCAATCAGCCGCCACATGCTGTCCGTCAATTCCCAGCCGAAGCTTGAATAATCTCCGCCGGTTTTGGACACCTTAGCAGATATCAGACTGGACTGCACTTCCAGCTGTCCAGCGAACACCTCGCCCTGGGCCTTGCGCTCCTCTACCTCCAACGAGATTTTCTCAGCAAGGATTTTAAGCGTGGCCCTGGTTTGCTTCGCCTGGCGCTCCACACGCCGCTCTGTGCTGGACTTGTATTCGTATTTGTAATTGATGTCCTCCCCGCCGGGTGCGGACACGTCCGCCGTGTACAGCGGCCCCAGGGAAACATTTTTCTGAAAAATGCCGCTGTAAATGCGCCCGGCGTTGATTCCGTCCCCCAGCTCTGCCGATGGGTCGAGCATAGCCCCGGAAGCTTCAAACGGCTGATACCGAAATCCCTTGATTTTTTTCAAAAGGTTGTCGGCCATAGCCTGAGTGCCCCAGGGGCATTCCATGCTCAGCGTTCTGCCGCCCTCTGCTCCGGCGGTGTATTCCACCTCATCCGAAACCACCAGCACCACACGGGAATACCCATCAAATGCGTTTCGCTTTTCCAGGGAATCCGCATTCCAGCGAATATTTGTTTTATCAGACAAGAATCCGAACACCTCCGAATGTGATGGGGTATCCCTCATTGGTCACCAGGTAGCTCGTGTCTTTGGGAATGTCCCAGAAGCACACCAGCAGCAGCTTCCCGTCCTCTGACGTGGTAAACGTGCCGCCATACATGGCCGCAATGTAGCCCAGCACCTCCCGCACGGTGTACTCCCCTGGATATTCCAGCAGATAGCCGCTGGCCATGGTGTCCAGGGTTCTGCGGTCTATTTCAATTCCCACAGCCGCCGCCATTTCTCTTAGCACGTCGGTATCCCGTGCGGGCCAGGATAGATTTGAGCTTGCAGGATATTCCTGCTCCGTGAACAAAATGGAATCGAATCCGTGGATATTCAGCCAGATCACGCCGTCCTCCTCGGCATCCTCGTCCATGGTGTCGATAAAATACACACCATGGGGAAGCCATTCTGACTGCTGCTCCCCGTCGGACAGGCGGACGAAAACCGACATTTTTTCCAGGCCGCTGAATTTATCGGCGGGGCGAAGCATCCGCATGGAAAGTTCCCGGCTAACGCAAGTGCCCACTGTAGGCTCGTCCCCGGAGAACAGGGCTGCTTTCACATCAACCGTGGAAAGCACGTCCTCCCGATAGACCCGCCCGCCAATTTCTACCTTCAATTCCGTAAAATGGATGAGGCTTGCCAGAAGGGTTTTGTAAAGCTGCGAAGTCTGCTGCATGTTGCCCCTCCTACTGTTCGATTAGCGGGAACGATATTCCTGTCCAGAGTACCTCGCCGGTTTTCCGATCTGCCATCATGCAGGTGGCAGGAACGTTGTTGGAGTAGAAATTCCCACGAAAATATCCATACAGTGGGTGCAGGTTTGTTTCCACCTCCACAAACACGGGCAGAATCAGGTTCATCAAGAGCCGGCATTTTTCGGCGTTCAGCGGGATTGCATCGAAATCAACCCGAAACTTGATAGCTACACGACCACGGTGCATAGTTGCATCCATGGTTCTGTCGCTTTTGGGGGCATCCACATCGTTGCGCTGCCATTTCATGCCGCCCTCTTTGATGTAAGGTAGGATATCCGTGCCATTCACCCGAAAAAACGGCCCTACAACTTTTGCCTCGTCCATGTTTTACACCCCCAATGCTCTGCTTCTCTGCCGCTGGTATTTGCTCACGGTGTCAGCCAGTTTCTTCCCATCCAGATACACGCCGGAGTTTTTCAGAATCGCTTGCAGAAGCCGGTTCTGCTCCCGCAGGAGGGCGATTTGCTCTGCGCTGGCGGTGACTTTCGCCACGGCCTCCTCGATGGTGCTTAGTGGTGCTTCGATGTTTGTACCGTGCCGCTGGTCGCCCAGCATAGCCATAAACGGCGCATTTGGTGGGATCACCGCACCCTTGGCAAGGTACGGGATATGTGGGATTGATAGCAGTTGGAGTTCTCCAGGAGGAATAATTGTTTTTCCGAAGGCAGAAACTCCACCCCATGAAAAGTGCATCGCAGAATTTATAAAGGATATAAAACTGTTGAATCTGGAAATTGCTCCGTTAATTCCATCCTTTATTGCCTGTTTTAGACCATTTCCAATGGAAGAAAACTTTTCCACCCAATAACTAAGCGTAAAATAAGGCGCAACGCTAGACGAAAACCATTGCTTAATTCCGCTCCAAACTTCTTTCAGTTTGTCCAGTATAGCGTTCCAATTTACCGCAGCGGCAGAAACAAGGCCTATTGCCCCGGACGCAATAAGTGCTATTCCAAGCGGAACATTAACGCCAGAAAATGCAAGGATTGCTCCAATTACCAATGCCGAAACCGATAGAATGAGAAGGATATCGGTAACAATTGACTTGATATTTGTTTTGAAATATCCCCAGTCCATAGCCGCAGCTGCTGCAAGAGATAGCGCACCAGCAGCCATAATCCCAAGTCCAAGAGGAATATTTGCGCCTGAGAAAGCAAGAATTGCTCCCAGCGCAAGTAGCGCACCACTAAGAGAAAGGAAAATGTCTCGCACTGTACTTTTTACAGAATCGCTGATACTTCCCCAATTTATTGCGGCAGCTGCTGCAAGTCCAGATGCGCCAATTGCCATAAGTGCGATTCCAAGCCCGGTATGTACTCCACTGAAAGCCAGGATTGCGCCAATTACAAGCGAAGCAGTTCCAAGAATAAGTGCTACATTGGTAATCGCTCTTTTTGTGTTTTCGGCCATTGCCCCCCAGTTTTCTTTTACAACAGAAGCGAGGCCGATTGCGCCAGCCGCCATAAGCGCAATTCCTAGAGGAATGTTTGCGCCGCTAAATGCCAAAATTGCGCCAATAGCAAGAAGCGAGCCGCTGAGATAAACAGTAAGTTCATCCACCTTATCCTTTACCATACTCGTGTCAAACTCACTAAAATTAGGCTTAATGCCATCGAAAGATCCTCCACCGCCAACCGTGTTTTTGGGTTCTGTATTTAGTTTGTTTATCTCGTCAAATCCCAGCAACTGCTTTTTGGCTTCTTTGGCGGCAGCTGCAACCCCGCCCAATGCGGATGCCTGATTGTGCAGAGCTTCTGCGCTATCCGCACTTTGCGATGCAGTTTTGCCAAACAGAGAAGAAAGAACGTTTGCAACAACATTTACAATTGCAGTGATAACTTTCAACACGGCAATTAGGCCAGGTAGTGCATATTCATAGATCGGCTGAAACGCCGTAAGAAGTGCTCCTTTCAGCAAAGACAGCTGGTGGACATACTCCGCATTCGTTTTAAGCATACTGTTAACGTATACAGTAGCAGACCTAAGGCCAGCGGAAACCAGATTAAACACTAACGCAGATTTCCATATTTCCGAAAGTCTGTGCCTAAATCTAGCTGCCGAAGCCGATGCCCTTTCAAAGTTGTCACGGATTGCACTTGATGCAGGAGCGGCCTTTTTTACCTGTTCAACCATCATTTTTGTCTGGTTTTTTAAGTCAGACATTTCCTTTTCAGACTGAATGATACTGTCCGTAATTTTAGTGTACCGGGCGTGCAACTGCTCAACCTCTTTGTTTTGCAGTTTTAATGTCGCTTGTTGCTGCTTCAACTCCGCTTGCGATTCACCAAGGCCTACCGGGTGCTTTATCCCAAGGTTATCCCGGATATTTTCCATTTTGGATATTTTGGAACTTAGCCCATCGATTGCTTTTTCTGTTTTTTGAGCTTCCAGGGATGCGGACTTTAATTCAGATTGTATAGCTGATTGTTTGGACTTCTTTTCATTTAGAGTATCTTCCAGTTTCTTAATTTTCGCTTCTAGCGAAGAAAGCTGCTTTTGTGCTTTTTCGTTGTCTAGTTCAATTTTGAAAACAATGGAACCGTCAGCCAATACATCACCCCCTTTTTACAAATGGTTTATTGGCGGTTGATTTTTAGATTGGGATTAGCTATAATAGGAATTACCGAAATAAAGGAAAGAGGTAATTTATATGGGAAAACTTGTAAAATGCAAATCATGCGGGGCTGAAATCGCAAAAACGGCCAAGCGGTGTCCAAAGTGCGGAGCACAGCAACACATTGTTGCACTGACGGCCTGTTACCTGATCGTACTGTTAGCAATAGGCCTGTGCGCATTTGTCTTGCTGTCTGGTGATTCTGAATCTTCGCCTGCCGCTGGCAGCAGCGCAGAGGTGCAGCAAACCGCCGCATCCAAGAGCAAAGAGGTTTTCACCGGGAACTTTGCAACAGTTTCTTTTGCCGATGCTTACACCGTTGACGGAATTTCTGGGTGCTTTTATGTCGCACTGGATGTGACAAACAATTCCAATGTAGACCAGATGGTGTATCTAACAGAAGCTTTCGCAGACAACACTACTTGTAACACCGGAAGCGGTGTCCCTGTCACGGTAATGCCCGGAAAAACCACGACAGGAGCATTCATCTTCTTTTACAATGGCGAATTTGATTCCGTGCAGGAAATCGGATTCAAGGTAAACATCGCTGACAATTCTTCTATGGATGTTTTAGAAACAAGCGAAGAGATCAAGGTATATATTGGCTAACACTTCTTCAAATCCATTCACTCAAAAATTCGTTATCCAAATCAGAATACCTATTTTTGATGTCAACGATTTCCCGGTTTTTTTCGTACCATTCTCTCTCCGACTTGTCCAGGGGCTTTCCCCTGGACTTTTTTTCGCGAATACTGACGATGTTAGAAAAAAGGCACTCTCCAATCTCCATATAAGCAGCCAAGAATGTCCACCAGTGCAAATATTCTACCGAACGTATCTCCGCCCCCAACGCTTTGTTTATTGGTGCCACGATATACGGGAAGTCCTGCTCCCAATCCACTAAGGTTGGGAGTTTCTCTTGTCCTTCCTTCTTATCCGCACCTCCATTTATAAACCAAAAACACTTTTTTATGGCTTCTTGGTAACAGGTGTGCGGGATATGTTCAAAGTCATCATAAAAATACAGCAAGGTTAGATACCCTTTTTCCTGCTCGCTCAAATTAACATCATTCAGTATTTCTATAATGTCCAACTCGTCCCGGAAATCAGATCGGATTTTATATTCTGTGCCACACAATGTCACAGAAACAGGAAGGTCGTACATCATTTTTTCATATACTTTCCGTACTTGGTCTCGTATTTTTTGATATGTGCCGCCATTGCTGGGCTTTGCACAAATGCAGTTTCTGCAGCAGCATCAATCTCGTCAATAATTGCCATGAAAAAATGCAGGCAAATCGGCTGGCCCTCACATGGAGAAAGCAAATTCGTTCTGCCAAAGATGCTTTCGCAAATTCCATCCCCGAAAAGGCTGTCAATTTCTTTTCGTAGCTGCGTATCTCTCGCTCTGGCACAGTTAAACACTTCCATGAGGTCATCAGGCGCAGGCTGAGATTGAATGTCCTCGAACTTTTTGAATAGGTCAAACATATCATTTACAAAATTGATATCTGTCGGGTCAAACGTAATTTCTGCAGCGCCATTCACCTTGAACGTTTTTCTGTTGGTTGCAATGTTTAATTCCTTCATGCTTACCTCCTGATTTCATCCAGGAACCGGGGGCATTAGCCCCCAGCTCCTGCGGTTGTGAATGTAACCTTGCCACTGGGCTCCTTGGCTACCGTGCCAACGGTACGGGTGCCGCCATAGGTCACCTCCGTGCCAAATGTCAGGTTGCCGCCGCCTTCGCCGCCGTGGCGGGTAACAGCGATAGCACTGCCGGAATACCGCTCAGCGAAATTCTGTTTCTCCTGCCCCACATAAAAGTGGGCGATCAGCATATCCATGTTGGAAAGCGCCTGTGCGTTTTCCTCCCGGATCGCCAGATTCCACAGCTTCTGCGCCACCTTGTCGCTGGAATCCAGCGGGATGGGGTCAAAGGTCTGGGTCTTGGTCGGTTTCTTCATAGTGGTGAATGTGGTCCCCAGGATGTCCTGCACAGTGTCCTTACCCCAGTCCATTTCCATGTCGGAATCTGCCACACGCTTACCAAACGCTGCCCATTCAGGGGTTTCATTTGCGGTGACATTAAGATATGCAACCATCAAATGCCGGGCAACGGTCTGGCCTGCGGGGGTATTAAAGGTCAAATCTTCTCCCATGTTAAGTCACCTCGTATGTAATTTTTGTTGTAATAAAGTAGTCCTCGTCCCCGTTCTCGTAGGGGGCGTACAGCTCCGCCTGTGCCGTTGGCGCAACACTCTGGACAAAGATACCCTCACCCAGATTCGGCCTGTTCTGGCGGCACCAGTCGCCCATGGCGTTCAGCAATTCCAGCGCTTCCAGCCGGGCGTTCACACTCCGTCCGGGCTTGATGCGGTAGATCACCTTGAAGGTGTACTCTGCCTGATAGCCGCCATAGATGTACTGACGGCTCACATAGGCATTCGTAATCGCCGAAAGAGCCATTCCGTCCCGGTCAATGGGAAGCTGTGGCTCTGTGGTCACTGTTGCCACGGGAAGGCCAGGAAATTCATTCAGCCATACCAGCACAGTGCGGTCAATTTTGTTCCGCTCAGCCGTGGCTACAGGCGTTCGCAGTTCATTTTTTGATTTCATCCAGTGTCAACTCCTTTGCCGCCCTCAGCCACTTGCTGAGATTCTGTGCCTTTGATCCTTCCAGCCAGTGGGACTGTGCCTGTGGGTGTTTATCCTTCCGGATATTCAGCGGCCTGTCTGTCGCTGTAAGCGTTGCCCCCTTGCGGAATCGGATCACCTCCGTACCGTCGTCACTGACGATCCGCATAGGGCCTTTTCCAGTGGCAGCGTCCACCATAACCTTGCCTTTGTACAGATACCGGGCATACGGGCCGGGGTATATGATGAGATTTCCAATTATCTTTGTTCTGTTTGATTGGCTCATCGTCCGTGCCGGGACAAATGGATCGGTGTCCGCTGCAATCACCTCTGCAAGGTCGTTTTCTACCGGTGTAGATGCGGCAGCCATCTTCTTGGCAAGCTTCTCGTCAATGTCTGTATGGACTGTGATCTTTAATGCCATTACGCACCACCCACCTGAATGTGCTGCAAGCCGCCAAAATCCTTTACATCGACTTTTGTGACGCTGTAAACATCGGCGTAAGCCGTTTCGATGAACGATACGCTTTTGTCAGGCTCTACCACCTCGCCCTTTACAAAGAAGGTGTTTTCGCCCACATTCAGCGTCCAGATGTCGCGCTTATCGTTGGCTCGCCAAAATGCCACATGATCCACAAACCGCTTTTCCTTGCCGGTTACGCCGTCCACGGCACGTACATTCATGGGGATATACAGGTTTACAGCATCCGCACCAACAAGGCCGCTGCTACGCACATTGGCCCCTTTGGAAGCATCCAGCAGGACACCATGCAGCACTGTGATGTGATTCACAAGGCCAGGCTGGAAGTTGTTTTCGGGGGTTTCTCCTGTTTCCGTGTTGTAAACGGTGACAGTGTGTGGGAACATGCTCATGCCATGAACCCCCTTGCCGACATTAGCCCCGTGGTTGCAAGATAGATGCGGGCCGTTTCGAGCAGTTCCGCCCTTGCATTCTTTGTGGCGTTGGCGATCCCGGCGGCAGATTCTCCGGCGCTGCGGAAACTCTTTGACCAGCTTCCCACGGATTCGCTGGAAACCTCTGCACCATCCGCAGAAACCGCCGTTTGCAGGCTGTTCTGTGCCGCCTGCTGGGAAAGCTCGATGGTTTTATACTGCTCAGCCAGCGCACAGCAGGCCATTTTCAGCTCCCACATCTCCGGGTGGGCTTTCGCCCGCCCCAGGGTGCAATAGTCCAAAAATACGCTTGCCTTTTGCGCATACCGTGGGAAATCCGATTGAATTACCGTTCCGAAATATTCATTTTGATAAAAATCGTATTCGGCATAAGTCATTAAATTTCCCCCTTGACCATACGCAAAATGTCCGCCTTTTTGTCTGCACTGCTCACCCCGGCCATGTCTCTTGATTTGGCATATTCCAAAAGCTGGGCCTTTGTCATATCATCAAAGTTCAGCAAGGCCGGGGAAGGCTCCGGCAGTGCGTTTAACCCCCCTGATTTGTCGCCACAAACAGGCCGTAAGGATTCGGCAGAACAGGGATAAACATACCGCTGGCCTTAGTCCAAACGGCCACAGGGTCAGGAGTGGCCCACTGCGTGATGGTAATGTACTGGTCGGCGGACTTTTCCGTGTACTGTCCGTACTCCGCCTCCTCCGGCGTAACGCCCCACAAACCAACGCCAGCAGTCGCCAGGAAAGAGGTTTTATCGTCCGGGAAGAACCGCATAGACACCTCGGAACCATCGGCTTTCTGTACCTTGTACCGGAGGTCATTTGCAGTAAGGCTTGTAAAGCCGAACATCTGGGCAAAGAGGGCTTGCAGCCGCTCTCTTGGGACATAAGTACCCTGACCAACCGTTCCGAAAATGGCGGTCTGGATGCCCTTGTTTGCTGCCATGCTCCGAATGTTCTTGTTGGAAGTTACCATTTCGGTGATGATCTGACCGTTGGTCGCTGCTGCATCCACAATGGTCTGAATCTGACCGATAATATCAGCCGTGGGGCTATAGTCGATTTTGTAAGAAGTGTTTTCGCTGGGGACACCGTAGTCAACATTCAGATTCAGATTGTTCTCTTTGATGGTCATTTTGCCGCTGGACAAAACCTCCATCTTTGCAACCTCAGACCGCACCTTGACGGCATCCGCCATAAGACGCATATCGTCAAAAACATAGCGGACGATTGCATCATCCCGGTACACGCCGTTTTCATTCAGCAGCCGAATACGCTCGGTCTGGTTGATCTTCCGCTTGATCAGCAGCTTTTCCACTCTGGTCTTGTCGAAGACAGGGCGGGAACCGATCTCCGCCTCGGTATCCAGTGCATGGACAGTGGCCATGGTGGGAATGTTCGCACCATTGGCAAGCCGCAGATATTCAGCGGCCATATTCTCCGTCTTGGTGTCCGGGAACAGGCGGTCTCCCAAATAGTTGGGCCGTGCAATAGACAGATTCTGGGAAAAATCCAGTCTGTCCGCATCGGAAATCAGGCTCAAAATATCAGGCATTTCTTTTTCCTCCTTTGTTTATCGGGTGATTTTGGGGGCATCTACAAAGACAAACCCCTTGCCGGACAGTGCGGTAATCGCCGATTCATCAATCGTGATCCTGTTCTTCAGGATACGGCCCGCCACCATCACAGAGCCAGCCGCTGCGCCGTCTGTAACATCGGTGTCTGTAAATACAATTCCGGTTGCCTGTCCATCATTGCTGGGGAACGGGGTTCCGGCAGCAACAACCTTTCGTCCTTCTCCCGCAACTCCCATGCTCTGGGG
>X4_Red_Fox__coassemble_33_pt1 | contig 44380 bp, 37 predicted proteins | sample X4_Red_Fox__metabat2_low_PE_004 | metagenome-assembled genome bin X4_Red_Fox
GGCAAGCGAGCACACCCACATAGGCCACCGGGAGCGGCTGAAGTCCCGGGTTTTGCAGCAGGGCCTGGGGGATTTTACTGACATTCAGGCGCTGGAGCTGCTGCTGTTTTATGCCAACCCACGGGGCGATACCAACCCCACCGCCCATGCTCTATTGGAGCGGTTCGGCAGCCTTTCCCAGGTGCTGGAAGCACCGGCGGAGGAGCTGAAGAAGGTACCGGGCATCGGGGACCATGGGGCGGTGCTGCTGAAGCTGGTGGTGGAAATGGGCAGGTTCTATCAGGTGGACTGCGCCCAGCGGGTGCAGTGCCTGACCACCCTGGATGCCTGCGGGGCGTATCTGGTGCCCTATTTCTTCGGAAGGACCCAGGAGACGGTGTTCCTGCTGTGCCTGGATGCCAAGTGCAAGGTCCTGTGCTGCCGGGAGGTGGGGCAGGGGAGTGTGAACAGCGCCAGCATCTCCGTGCGCAGCATTGTGGAGACGGCCCTGAATGCCCGGGCCACCACGGTGGTGCTGGCCCACAACCATCCCAGCGGCGTGGCCCTGCCCTCCAGCGAGGATGTGCAGACCACCCGCCGGGTGGCGGCGGCACTGGCGGCGGTGGAGGTGCACCTGGCGGACCACATGGTGGTGGCCGACGGGGATTATGTCTCCATGATCCAGTCGGGCCTGCGCTTCGATGACTACCTGCTGCCCTGAGGAGGATTTGAGATGAATCGGGAAACCTTTGCTTTGCTGGAAGATTATATGAACCGCTGCATGGAGGACAGCGCCCACGACCGGGAGCATATCCGCCGGGTGCTGCATACGGCCATGGTCATTGCCCGGGACGAGCCGGAAACGGACTATGATGTGCTCATTGCAGCCTGCCTGCTCCATGACATTGGGCGCAAGGAGCAGTTTGCAGACCCAACGCAGGACCATGCCCTGGCAGGCGGAAAGAAAGCCTGGGACTTTTTGCGGGAACAGGGCTTTGATGAGGACTTTGCCTGGAAGGTCCGCCGCTGCATCGAGACGCACCGCTTTCGCCGGGAGTCTCCGCCCCAGTCCCTGGAAGCGAAAATTCTGTTTGATGCAGACAAGCTGGATGTGGCCGGCGCTATGGGCATCGCCCGGTCGCTTCTGTACCAGGGTAAACTGGGACTGCCCCTGTACCGAAGGGACCCGGCGGGGGCGGTGCTGCCTGGGGAAGCGGATGAGGAAGCGTCCTTCTTCCGGGAATACCACTTCAAGCTGGAAAAACTGTACGATCGGTTTTACACCCGGAAAGGCCGGGAGCTGGCCCAGGGCCGCCGTCAGGCAGCGGCGGACTTCTATGAAGCGCTGCTGGAGGAGGCACGGCAGGCCAACGATCAGGGGGCAGCCCTGCTGGAAAACTGGCTGCTCTAAATTGGAGGGAGATTATGGACCATTTCAAACTTGTATCCCAGTACCGCCCGTCCGGCGACCAGCCCCAGGCCATTGAGGGGCTGGTGAATGGTGTCAACTGGGGACTGCGGGAGCAGACCCTGCTGGGTGTCACCGGCTCCGGCAAGACCTTTACCATGGCTTCCGTCATTGAGAAGCTGAACCGTCCCACCCTGGTGCTGGCCCACAACAAAACCCTGGCCGCCCAGCTGTGCAGCGAGTTCCGGGAGTTCTTCCCGGACAATGCGGTGGAGTATTTCATCTCCTACTACGACTATTACCAGCCGGAGGCCTACATTGCCCACACCGATACCTACATCGAAAAAGATGCCTCCGTCAACGAAGAAATCGACCGGCTGCGCCACAGCGCCACCTCGGCCCTGTTTGAACGGCGGGATGTGATCGTGGTGTCCTCGGTGAGCTGCCTGTACGGCCTGGGCGACCCCATCGACTACAAAAGCATGGTGATTTCCCTGCGGGTGGGGCAGGAATATCCCCTGGATGATGTGCTGCGGAAGCTGGCGGAAATCCGCTACGAGCGCAACGACCTGGACTTCTCCCGAAACAAGTTCCGCCTTCGGGGGGACACCCTGGAAGTTTACCCGGCCTACTGGTCCGGCCGGGCCATTCGGGTGGAGTTTTTCGGAGACGAAATTGACCGCATCAGCGAAATCAATGCCGTCTCCGGCATGGCGGAGCGGTATGTGGACCACGTGGCCATTTATCCCGCCAGCCACTATGTGGCCTCTAAGGAAAAGCTTCAGCGGGCCATGCGGGACATCCAGCGGGAGTGCGACGAGCAGGTGGCCTACTTCCGTGCCCACGACAAGCTGATCGAAGCCCAGCGCATTGCCCAGCGGACGGCCTACGACCTGGAAATGCTGACGGAAATCGGCTTCTGCAACGGCATCGAGAACTATTCCCGGGTGATTCAGGGCCGGGCACCGGGCACGCCGCCCACCACCCTGCTGGACTACTTCCCGGAGGATTTCCTCATGTTCATCGACGAAAGCCACGTGACCCTGCCCCAGTGCCGTGCCATGTATGCCGGTGACCGGAGCCGGAAGGATGCCCTGGTGAACTACGGCTTCCGGCTGCCATCGGCCTATGACAACCGGCCCCTGAACTTTACGGAGTTTGACCAGAAAATCAACCAGGTCATCTACGTCTCGGCCACACCGGCGGAGTATGAGCGCACCCGTTCCGGCCAGACGGTGGAGCAGGTGATTCGCCCCACCGGCCTGCTGGACCCCCAGGTGGAGGTGCGGCCCATCGACGGGCAGATCGACGACCTGATTGGGGAAATCAACACCCGCACCGCCCGGAATGAGCGGGTGCTGGTGACCACCCTCACCAAGAAAATGGCGGAGGATTTGACGGTGTACCTGCAAAAGGCGGGCATCAAGGTCCGCTACATGCACTCGGACATCGGCGCTATGGAGCGAATGGAGATCATCCGGGATCTGCGGATGGCGAAATTCGATGTGCTGGTGGGCATCAACCTGCTGCGAGAGGGCCTGGACCTGCCGGAGGTGAGCCTGGTAGCCATTCTGGATGCGGACAAGGAGGGCTTCCTCCGCAGCGAAACCAGCCTGATCCAGACCATTGGCCGTGCCGCCCGGAATGCAGAGGGAAAGGTGATCATGTACGCCGATTCCATCACGCCCTCCATGCGCTCCGCCATTGACGAGACGGCCCGCCGGCGGGAGATCCAGGACGCTTACAACAAGGCCCACGGCATCGTGCCCAAGACGGTCATCAAGTCCGTCCGGGATTTGATCGAGATTTCCTCCCCCACAGCCGAGCGCAAGGGCCGCTCCGGGGTGAAGATGACCAAGGCCGAGAAGGAGCGGGAGATTGCCCGCCTGGAAAAGCAGATGAAGGAGGCCGCCCGGATGATGGAGTACGAGTACGCCGCCGTCCTGAGAGATCAAATCATCGAACTGCGGGGCAACGGAACGTAACAGAATACAAAACAGCGGAAGGACATTTTCGGTCCTTCCGCTGTTTTATGCTTATTTCAGGCTGGTTCCCATCACATCGGAGATTTCCGTCACGGTGATGAAGGCGGTGGGGTCGATCTGGTTCACCAGCCGCTTGACCTTGGGGATCTGGAAGCGGTTCACCACGAAGTAGACCATGCACTTGCTTTCCCCGGAGAAAAAGCCGGTGGCGGGAATCTGGGTGATGCCCCGGCCAAACTCATCGGAAAGGGCCTGGCAGATGTCGGCCTCCCGGGTGGTGATGATGGAGACGGACTTGGCCTTGTCCAGACCTTCCACAATGAAGTCAATGGTTTTGTTGCCGACAAAGTAGGCGATGATGGAATAAAGGGGGAGGATCCAGCTGTGGAACAGCACACCAATGGCCAGGTAGAGCAGCACGTTGTAAATCATCACGAAGCTGCCTACCGTCAGCCCCAGCTGCTTGGCGAAGGTGACACCCAATACCTCCATGCCGTCAATGGCGCCGCCCAGCCGGATGGTCAGGCCGCTGCCGGCGCCGGAGACAAGGCCGCCGAAAATGGCGCACAGCAGCAAATCCTGTCCTGCAAAGGGGGAGGCGTGGGACACGTCCACCGGCAGAATATTGGTGATGAGGTAGGAGGCGGCAGAGTAGATCACCACCGCCCAGATGGAGTACAGGGTAAAGCACCAGCCCTGCTTGCGCAGGCCGAACAGGAACAGGGGCACGTTCAAAATCACCAGGAACAGGGAGAGGGTGTACTGCTCCGGGGTCACCTGCCACAGCAGCATGGACGTGCCGGAGATGCCTCCGTCATACAGGTTCACGGGAGCCAAAAACATGGTCACGCCTACGGCGTTGACACATCCAGCCACAATGAGCAGCAGAAAATTCCGCAGCCGCAGATATTTCAGCTCCTCCAGCCCAAGCTTGTGCCAGAGCGCTTTTGCCCAGCCGGACAGACGGGCGGCGGCTTGGTTCAGTCGTTTTTTCAGCGCACCTTTGCGCTTTTTTGCTGCCATAGGCGCTTACAGCCAGCCGGCGTTTTCCGGCTCGGCCTTCCGCTGGCGGCTCAGCAGAGACTTCACCGCTTCGCCTACGTCGGCCCCTTCGTAAAGGACCTGGTAGGCGGCCTGGGTGATGGGCATGTCGATGCCCTGGGCCTTGCCCAGCTCGTAGGCGGACTTGGCGGCGTAGTAGCCCTCCACTACGGCGCCCACTTCCTTCATGGCCTCCTGGGCGGACTTGCCCTGGCCGATGAGAATGCCGGCCCGGCGGTTCCGGGAGTGCATGGAGGTGCAGGTGACGATCAAGTCGCCCACACCGGCCAGGCCCGTGAAAGTTTCTTTTCTGGCACCCAGGGCCACGCCGAGACGGGCGGTTTCCGTAAGGCCCCGGGTCATCAGCATGGCCTTGGTGTTGTCGCCAAAGCCCAGGCCGTCGGTGATGCCGGCGCACAGGGCAATGACGTTTTTCAGCGCCGCACCCAGCTCAGCGCCCACAGGGTCGGGGCTGGTGTACACCCGGAGGGTGTCGCACATGAAAGCATCCTGAACAAACTCCGCCTTGGCTTGGTCAGCAGAGGCGGCCACCAGGCCGGTGGGCATGTTGATGGACACTTCCTCAGCGTGGCTGGGGCCGGTGAGGGCCACCACGTCTTTGCCGGTTTCCTGGGCCACCACCTGGCTCATCCGCAGGTGGGTGCTCTGCTCCAAGCCCTTGGTAACGGACACCACCACGGCATCGTCGTCAATATAGGGAGCGACCCCACGGCACACGCTGCGCAGGGGGAAGGAGGGGCTGGCGATCACCACCAGCTGGCAGCCCCGGGCGCAGGCATAGTCGCCGCTGATGCGCAGATTCTCCGGCAGAGGGGCGTTGGGCAGCCGGGGATTGCGGCGGGTGGCTTCCATTTCGGGAATCAAATCTGCTTCGTAGGTCCACATGGTCACATCGTGACCGTTCAGGCACAGGCGGATGGCCAGGGCCGTGCCCCAGGCGCCGCTGCCGACAACGACTGCTTTCATTCCGATTTTCCTTTCTTAAACAGGTTGGTTTTCCGCTCCTGCCCCTTCACCAGCCGGACAATGTTGCCCCGGTGCATGAAGACGGTGAGCAGACCCATGAACACGCCGCCGGCCATGACCCACAGGTTATCGTGGTGGAACACCACAAAGCCCACGGCGAAGGTGATGGCGGCCAGCACCGAACCCAGGGAGACGTACTGGGTCAGCAGATAGGCGGTGAAGAATACCACGCCAATAAGGGCGCCGATCCGCCAGTCCACCGTCCAGGCGATGAACCAGCCGCTGAGGATGCCCTTGCCGCCCCGGAATCCCTGCAGGGCAGGGAAGTCGTGGCCCAGCATAACGAACACGCCGCCCAGCACCCGGCCTTCCAGGGCATAGCCATAGGGAGCCAGCATCAACCCGCCCAGCAGGCAGGCCAGCACGGCCTTGCCCACATCGATGGCGATCACCAGCAGCGCCTGGCCTGCGCCGAAGCTGCGGATAAAGTTGGTGAGTCCTGCGTTGCCGCTGCCATGCTGGCGGACATCGTCGTTGAGCATGGCGCTGACGCAGATGGCACCGTTGTGGTTGCCCAGGAAGTAGCACACCAGAGCGGTGACGATGATAGAAGAAATCGGCATCTTATTCACCCTCCTTGTCGCCCTTTTGCCGGATGGTGATTCGGATGGGGGTGCCCTGCAAGCCGAATACCTCCCGGATCTGGTTTTCCAGATACCGCTGGTAGGAGAAGTGGAACAGCCGGGCATCGTTGCAGAAAATGACAAAATGGGGCGGCTTGGTACCGGCCTGGGTCATGTAGTAGATTTTCAGCCGGCGGCCCTTGTCCGTAGGCGGCTGCACCCGGGCGGTGGCATCGGCCAGCACGCTGTTCAGTGCGCCGGTGGTGATGCGGCTGGTGTTCTGGGTGTGGACATCCTGGATCATCTGGAAGAGCTTGTCCACCCGGGAACCGGTGAGGGCCGACAGGAACAGCACCGGGGCGTAGAGCATGTAGCTCAAGTCTCTGCGGACCTGGGCTTCCATGTCCCGCATGGTGTTGGTTTCCTTGTTTTCCACGGCATCCCACTTGTTCACCACGATGATGGCGGCTTTTCCCGCCTCGTGGACCAGTCCGGCGATTTTGGTATCCTGCTCGGTAACGCCGTCGTTGGCATCCACCAGGATCAGGCACACGTCGGAGCGCTCGATGGCGTTGATGGAGCGCATGTTGGAATACTTTTCGATGGCATCGTCCACCTTGCTTTTCCGGCGCATACCGGCGGTGTCGATAAAGCAGTACTTGCCAGTCTCGTTTTCAAAATAGGAGTCGATGGCATCCCGGGTGGTGCCGGCCACGTTGGAGACGATGACCCGTTCCTCCCCCAGAATGCGGTTGAGCAGGCTGGATTTGCCCACGTTGGGCTTGCCCACGATGGCGACTTTGATCACATCCTCGTCTTCGTCCTCGCCGTCGTCGGCGGGGATGTTTTCCAGCACCCAGTCCAGCAGATCGCCGGTGCCGTGGCCGTGGACGGCGGAGGTTTCAAACAGGTCGCCGATGCCCAGGCTGTAAAACTCGAAGGCATCCGGGTTTACAAGGCCGGTGGAGTCGCATTTGTTCACTGCCAGCGCCACCGGCTTGCCGGACTTGCGCAGCAGGGTGGCCACATCCTGGTCGGCGGCGGTGACACCGCTGCGGACATCGGCCACCATGATGATGGCATCCGCAAGCTCAATGCCGATCTGGGCCTGGCGGCGCATGAATTTCAGCATATCGCTGTCGGTGCTGGGCTCAATGCCGCCGGTATCCACCAGAGAGAAGGTCCGCCCGCACCATTCGCAGGTGCCGTAGATCCGGTCCCGGGTGACACCGGGGGTGTCCTCCACAATGGAGGTGCGTTGGCCGGTGAGTTTATTGAAGAGCATAGACTTGCCGACGTTGGGCCGTCCGACGATGGCCACAAGTGGTTTTGCCATGACAACACTTCCTTTCACGTTGAGATTCCTACGGTTGTATTATTGCACATCCTGGCGGCAAAAGCAATGGAGATTTGCCCGGGAGCGCAAATTCTTTGGAAAAACGGCAGATACAAACCCGCCTGCGTGCCGTTACACCCCAAAAGGGGAGGGGCCCAGGAGGGTGGGAGACGGGAATTGCCGGATTTTTCCGCCAGAAAACGGAAAAGCGGAAGGCAAACGCCTTCCGCCGGGTTTCCGCATGTTTTACTCTGCCTCGACAGCCAGGACCTGACGGCCGTTGTAGGTGCCGCAAGCCTTGCAGGCACGGTGGGGCATAACGGGCTCACCGCACTTGGGGCAAACAGCGACACTGGGAGCGGACAGCTTCCAGTTGGAGCCACGGCGCTTATCGCGGCGGGCCTTGGACACTTTACACTTAGGGACAGCCATGGTGACACCTCCTTGGTCAATCTGCTTTTCACAGCATAATTGAATATTACGGTTCAAGAAGCTGCTTCAAAGCAGCAAATCGGGGATCGAGCTCCTTCTGGCAATTGCAGGGACCATCGTTCAGGTTCTTGCCACAGCGGTGGCACAGCCCCTTGCAGTCTTCCTTGCACAGCAGCTTGGAATCCAGATTCAGGACGAAAACCGTCCGTACAATGTCATCCAGATCGGCGCTGTCTCCCTCCAGAGGGAATACCCACTCGTCTTCGTTCTCTTCGTCGGCCAGCTCCGTAACCAGCACCACATCGATGGGGAAGACGATCTCCCGATCGAAAGGACTGGCGCAGCGGTCACAAATCCCGTGAATGGTGGTCTGGATCTGGCCAGTCATAACCAGAACCCCCGCAGTATTGCGGACGACCCCCTCAGCCAGAACCGGCTCGGACACAGGATTGCTGATGCCGTAGCGAAGATCGCTCAGATCAACGCTGGTGGAAAAAGGGACCGACGCACCGGGACAGTCAATGATTTTGCTTAGTCCTAACAGCATACCTTTCCCCCTTCTCACACTCGTGCCTAGATATTATATAGGGTTTTGTCCCGTTTGTCAAATGTTATTTTTCATAAAAAACAAGAAAATTCACGAATTGTGGGTGGTGGGTCTGCACCACAGGGGGCGTTCCCGGTTCTAAACGCCGCTGCCGGGACATACCCTGTGACAAACCGTGGCAGGAGCCTTCCTCCTGCCGTCTAAGGAGGCTGGCTATGGAACAAATCTATGCGGACATTGCCGCCAGAACCGGCGGAAATATCTATGTAGGCGTGGTGGGGCCGGTGCGGACGGGAAAGTCCACCCTGGTCAAGCGGATCATGGAGGAACTGGTGATTCCCGGCATCCAGGACCCCTATCGGAAGGAACGGGCCAGAGACGAGCTGCCCCAGAGCGGCTCCGGCCGGACCATTATGACCTCAGAGCCAAAATTTGTGCCGGAGGAAGCAGTGGAGATCACCCCCGACGGCACCACGAAGCTGGGCATCCGGCTGATTGATTCGGTGGGCTACATGGTGGAGGGGGCCATGGGGGCAGAGGAGGACGGGGCGCCGAGAATGGTCACCACCCCCTGGTTCGATCAGGAGATCCCCATGACCCAGGCCGCTGAGCTGGGGACGAAAAAGGTGATGGAGGACCACTGCTCCCTGGGGCTGGTGGTGACCACCGACGGCACGGTGACGGATATTCCCCGCCAGGACTATCTGGCGGCGGAGGAAAAGGCCATTGGGGACATGAAGAAAACCGGCAAGCCCTTCCTGGTGGTCATCAACAGCCGCCAGCCCCAGGCCCAGGCGGCCCAGCAGGTGAAGCAGGCGATTGGGGAGCAATACGGCCTGGAGCCGGTGATCTGCGACTGTCAGGCGCTGGATAGGGAAGGGGTGGGGCAGCTGCTGAAGGCGCTGCTGTTTACCTTCCCCATGGGGCGGCTGTATGTGTATCTGCCCCGGTGGCTGGATGCCCTGGAGCCGGAGCACCCGGTGAAAAGCGCCCTGTATCAGGCGCTGCTCACCAAAGCCGGTCAGATTCAGACCCTGGGCCAGGCGGAGCAGACCCTGGAAACTTTGGCTCAGGTGGAGCCGGTGCAGAGCTACACCCTCCGGGACATGGACCTGGGCACCGGCACGGTGCGCTGTGCCATCACCCTGCCGGAGACGCTGTACTATGAGATCCTCAGCGCCAAGGCGGGACTGCCCATCGAAAACGATGCCCAGCTGCTGTCACTGCTGATGGAGCTGTCCCGGGTAAAGCGGGAGTACGACCAGATTTCCGATGCCCTCCAGGCGGTGAAGGCCACCGGCTATGGGGTGGTGATGCCGGCGGCGGAGGAGATGAAGCTGGAAAAGCCGGAGATCATCCGCAAGGGCGGGGCCTTCGGCGTGAAGCTGAAGGCGGGTGCGCCCTCCATCCACATGGTCCGGGTGGACATCGACACGGAAATCAGCCCCATGGTGGGAGACGAGAAGCAGTCCCGGGACCTGATTGACCACCTCACCGGGGAGGACCCGGAACAGCTGTGGCAGAGCCATATCTTCGGAAAGTCGGTGTACGATTTGATCCAGGAGGGCCTTACCGCCAAGCTGGTGCAGATGCCCCAGGAGGTCCGGGGGAAATTCCGGGGCACCCTGACCCGGATCGTCAACGAGGGGGCCACAGGGCTGATTTGCCTGATCCTGTAAAAATGCGCTGCCTTGACATTTTCCTGCCGGGAGGGTAAAATATAGAAAACCAGACAAGGAGGGCTTTTTTATGGCCATTACCATTGCATATCTGTGGCAGGACCGCAAGCGCCATCTAGGGCTGCCCCTGAGCTTTACCCGGTACAGCTTGTCCGAGGACCGGCTGTTTGTCTCCGTGGGGCTGCTGAATCTGAAAGATGACGAGGTGCTATTGTACCGGGTCCGGGACATTGACACCAGCCGCACCCTGTGGCAGCGCATCTTCGGCGTGGGCACCGTTACGGTGATGTCGTCGGACAAATCCATGCCCAACCTGGTGCTGAAAAACATCAAAGACCCGGTCTTCGTCAAGGAGCTGATCCACAAGCAGGTGGAGCAGGTGAAGATCCAGCGCCGGGTCCGGGTGGGCGAGATCATGACCGACGACGATGGCGACGGCATGCCCGACGATATGGACGACGATATCTAAAAGCAAAAGGAGTGCTGCTTTGCGGCACTCCTTTTTGTGCGGCCATCGGCCTTGGTGCAGCAATGCTTGGCTCTCCCTCTGGGAGAGCTGGCACGGCGCAGCCGTGACGGAGAGTGTTTGCAAAAGTTTCAAAAGGCCCTCTCCGCCCAGTGTGCGCACTGGGCACCTCTCCCAGAGGGGAGGCAGGTTTTTGGTGTCGGCAGTTTGTGGGGGGCATTTTGGTAATTGCCTTCTCCATTCCGTATCCAACTCGGCTTACGACGGGGCACATTTCCCTTGAAGGAAGCTCTTGCCACAGGAACGATACCGAGCAAGACAGTAACGATTACCACCCTGCTGGCACACGAATTGCCTGCCGCCGCTGGCGGCCTTCATAAAATCTTAAGCAATTCTTTTTATTTTTCGACGGCTTGGGACTTTACCGCCGGGGAAAAAAGTGATAGACTATACGAAATTGTGGATTCAGGAGGCGCACTATGAAATTGCCCCAGGGAAAACATTTGCGATGGAATTATCTGGCACTGGCATTCGCCATCCCCTGCGTGGGGATGCTGTTTGTCATGTTGATCAGTGGATATACCCCATTCGGCCAATATTCGATGCTGTATTCGGATATGTACCACCAGTACTATCCTTTCTTCGTCCAGTTCCGCCGGGCGCTGCTGTCCGGGGAGGGGCTACTCTACACCTGGAGTGTGGGCATGGGCATGGACTATCTGGGGCTGATATCCTATTATCTGGCCTCGCCGCTGAATCTGCTCAGCGTGCTGGTGCCGGAGGGATGGCTGCTGGACTATTTTTCCCTGCTGGTGCCCATCAAGCTGGGCCTGGCGGGACTGAGCTTTGCCTGGTTCCTGAAGAAGATGTTTGGACGGAATGATTTTTCCATTTCCGTTTTCGGCGGCCTGTACGGCCTGTGCGCCTGGGCGCTGGGCTTTCAGTGGAACATTATGTGGCTGGATACCTTTGCCCTGCTGCCCCTGGTGGCCCTGGGCACGGTGGCGCTGCTGCGGGAGGGGAAGTTTCTGCTGTACACCCTGACCCTGTTCCAGTCCATTTTCTCCAACTATTATATTGGACTGTTCACCTGCATCTTCGTGTTTTTGCTGTTCTTCATCTATGAGATCTGCCGCTGGGGCGGATGGAAGAAGTTCTTCCGGGATTTGCTGCGGATCGCCTGCTTCTCGGCCCTGGCCATTGGCATGACCGCCATTTTGGAGCTGCCTGCTCTGGCGGCGCTGCAAACCACCCAGTCCAGCGTGAATAAATTCCCCACCGGCTTCCGGCTGAACATCGCTTCCAGCAACACCATTGCAGGCTTGTTCGATGCCATGCGCCAGGTGGCGGGGAACATGGGCGGCAGCCTGGAGCCGAATTTCAAAGAGGGCCTGCCCAATCTGTACTGCGGCATTCTCAGCGTATTTCTCATGTTTTTGTACCTGCTGGCGAAGAATGTCCGCCTGCGGGACAAGATCTGCGCCGTGGGGCTGCTGGTGTTTTTCAACCTGAGCTTCATCATCCGGCAGCTGGACTATATCTGGCACGGCTTCCATTTCACCAATATGATCCCCTACCGGTTCAGCTTCCTGTACAGCTTCGTGGTGCTGTACATGGCCTACCGGGCCTGGCTGCTGCGGCGGCAGTTTAAGCCCTGGCAGATCATCCTGGGGGCGGTGCTGGCTTCGGCGGTGCTGTCCTGCTCCGATGCGCTGACACAGACGGTGCAGCTGGAACTGTTTGGCCACAGCTTCCCATTCCCGCTGTATTTTGTGTACAACCTGCTGTTTTTGGTGCTGTATCTGCTGGCCATGCTCTGTGGCAGTGTCAGCGACCCGCTGCCGGAGGATGCCACCGAGGAGGAGATTTTCCAGGCCCGGGTGGACCGGGCACGGCAGCGCAAGCAGTCCCGGGCCTTGACCTTAGGCATTGTGATGGTGGAGCTGACGGCGAATTTGATTTGCTTTGGGTTCTATTTCACCGGCACCAGCGTGGTCAACTACCCCAAGGGCACGGAATATACCGCCTCCGTCATTCGCTATATGAAGGAGCGGGAGAAAAACAACCTGTTCTACCGGGCGGAAACCACCCATTCCCAGACCCTGAACGACGGCGCCCTCAATGGCTACAACGGCATTTCTGCCTTCACCAGCTCCGCCAACGTGAAAACCACCCTGTTTATGCAGGCCCTGGGCTATGGTGCGAAGAACAACTACAACCGCTATCTATTTGAAGAAAGCTCCCCGGTGTCCAACCTGTTTCTGGGGCTGAAATACATGATCGAGCGGGACGGCAAGGACAAAACCAGCTCCTTCTTCCAGGAGATCAACTCCTTCGGAGACACGGTGCTGCTGGCAAACCAGGCGTATCTGCCCCTGGGCTTTTTGACCCAGCCGGAGCTGGCCCAGCTGAACTTCGATACCTCCCTGAATGCCTTCCAGTTCCAGAACCAGCTGTTCCAGGCGGCTACCGGCCTGGAGGGGGAGGTGTGGCACCGGATTCCCGGGGAAAACCTCACCATCACCGGCAACGGGGCCACGGTGCAGGAGGAAAACGGCAACGGCTACTGCCGCTACACCGACACCGACGGCGGCTCCAACGTGACCTATTCCTACGTTGCCGACCGGGACGGCTTCGCCTGCATCCATTTGAATCTGCCCAAGCGGAACGGGCTATATGTCAGCGTCAACGGCAAGGAGCTGTACTACGAGAGCATGAGCCTGCCCCAGATGCTGGCGGTGCAGGATGTGCGGGCCGGGGATGTGATCGACATCCGTATGGTCTGCGGGGCAGGGGAGGACAGCTCTATGACAGTCTCCGCCGGGATACTGAACGGGGATCTGTTCTGGCAGGGATACGAGATCCTGGGGGCCTCCACCTGGAATTTGACGAAATTTGACAGCACCCATGCAGAGGGCATCATCGACTGCAACCGGGACGGGCTGCTCTACACCTCCATCCCCCAGAACGGGAACTGGCAGGTGACGGTGGACGGCCAGCCGGTGGAGACCCAGCTGGTGGGCGACTGCATGGCGGCGGTGGCCCTGACCCAGGGACAGCACCGGGTTTCCTTCGTTTACAAAAATCCGGCCTTCTCCCTGGGGTGGAAGGTGAGCCTGCTGTGCGGTATCACCTTGCTGGTTCTGGTCCAGCGGCACTACCACCCGGACTGGAAGCGGCTGCTGCCCAAAAAGGACAAAGCATAAGAAAAAACGTTCTGCTGCAAATCTTCGCAGCAGAACGTTTCCGTTTCAGGAGATTTTGGACAAAATGGTGCCGGAGCCAACCACCATCTGCCCCTGGTAGAGCACCACCGCCTGGCCGGGGGTGATGGCACGCTGCGGCTCGGCGAAGACCACCCGGGCAGTGCCGTCGGCTTCGGGATAGACGGTGGCCGCCTGGGAGGACTGGCTGTGGCGGATTTTGGCGGTGACCACCATGGGAGCAGTGAGGGCAGGGAAGGGCAGCCAGTTCCAGTCCGATGCCAGCAAAGCCTTGGCATACAGGGCCTCGTTGGGGCCAAGGGTGACGGTGTTGCTGGCCATATCCTTGCCGCAGACGTACATGGGCTGCCCCAGGGCGATGCCCAGCCCCTTGCGCTGGCCGATGGTGTAGCGCACCGCTCCCTGGTGCTGGCCCAGGGGCTGTCCCTGCAAATCCAGGTAGGTTCCCTGGGGGTAGGTTTTCCCGGTAAATCCTTCCAGAAAAGCGGCGTAGTCCCCGTCGGGGATGAAGCAGATGTCCTGGCTGTCCCGCTTGCGGGCGTTGACAAAGCCCTGGCTCTCGGCAATCTGGCGGACCTGCTGCTTGGTCAGCTCCCCCAGGGGAAAGAGAATGTGGGACAGCTGCCGCTGGTTCAGCCCCGCCAGAAAATAGGTCTGGTCCTTGGCAGGGTCGGCGGCCTGGTACAGAAGATACCGCCCGGTATTTTCGTCCCGGCGCAGCCGGGCGTAGTGGCCGGAGGCCACATAGTCATAGCCATGCTCCAGCGCCCAGTCCAGCAGCACGCCGAATTTCAGGGCCTGGTTGCAGCGAATGCAGGGGTTGGGGGTAAGGCCCTGCTCGTAGCTCTCCACAAAGGGCCGGATGACCTGCCGGGAGAAAGCCTCCTGAAAGGGCAGCACCACATGCTCCATACCCAGCCGCTGGGCCACCGCCTGGGCATCGGCGGCATCCGCACCGCCGCTGACCAGCTCCATGGTGGCCCCGGTGCAGCAATAGCCCTCCTGACAGGCCAGGTACGCCGCCGCCGAGCTGTCCACGCCGCCGCTCATTCCAATCAAAACCCGCTTACCCTTCGTATCCAAACCTCCGTATGCCCTACCTTATTATATAAGGGCCGTCTTTTTCAGTGAGTATACAGGTAGCCGGCGGTAATGTCAATGGAGGATTTTGGGCGGCCAGGAAAAAAGTTTTTTTGTAAAAAATGTCGAAAAATACGAAATTGCACATAAAAATTACGAAACAGCCGGATTTTTTCGGATAAAATTTTGAAAAGTTACAAAGTGACTATGGAGTAAGTAACAAAAATGTAATTTTTTTCAAAAAAGGTATTGCAATTTGTAATCAGGTCTGTTATAATACCGTTACTTACATATGAAGAAAAGGAGTAAGTAGCTATGAAGAAGAGAATTGTCTGCTTATTGTTAACTCTGATCATGCTGATCGGCGTGCTGCCTATGGGAGCATCCGCTGCGTCCTTGAAGACCAGCGAGGCTGCCATTACGGTGCTGAAGAAGCTGACCAAATTCAACGGGACCTGCTACCAGTACGGTAATACTCAGGAATTCCGTATTGGCTACGGCACGGTCTGTAAGGAAAAGGGCCATGTGGTCAATACGAAGGGCGAACTGGGCGAAGGTCACAAGAGCCACAAGATGACCGAAGCTCAGGCTGACAAGGCCCTGCGTAAGGCTCTGGAGAGCTATGACAAGAAGGTCAACAGCTTTGCCAGCGCCAATAAGCTGAGCCTGACCCAGAGCCAGCACGATGCGCTGGTGATCTTCTCCTACGACTGCGGTACCGCCTGGATGGACGGTCAGGGCGTGGTCAAGACCGCTGTGGTCAACAAGGCTGGTGCCAATGAGCTGCTGAGCGCTATGCATCAGTGGACCAAAGGGGCGAACATGGATCGCAGAAGAATCGAAGTGAACATGTACTGCAACGGTAAGTACTCCAATGTACCGCCTACCAGATACGCTGAGGTTACGTATAATCCCAATGGCGGCAGCATCGCTCAGAACCAGGGCGACCCCAACGGAACCTATAAGTTCTACTTTGATACTTCTGTCGCAGTGGATCACGAGGTGATCCCCACCAATAATAGTGATAAGTTCCTGGGCTGGTACATTGACCGTGCGGTTTATGTGCCGAAGCTGACTGCGGACTGTGCCGGTAAGACACTGTTCGCCCGCTGGCAGACCAGCGATGGTGAGCCGGTAGAGGGGCTGGACTACAAACTGAAGAAGGCGGATCTGGCTTCCACTACGGTTTATGATGCTGTTAGTGTAAAGGATGGCGCAGCCTACGAAAACGGAAAGCCTACCGGTGAAAAGGTCAAGACCTCTTTCTACGTGACCAAGGAGATCATTGCTTCCGACGGTTCTCGCTGGGCCTATGGTAAGGTTGCAGAGAAGGATGCCTGGGGCTGGGTTATGATGAAGCGTGGCTCTGGCAGCACCATCTCTGGCGGTGACAGCAATGTGGATGTGACCGTTACCATTACCAATAGCTATGTCAATTCTCGTGTTAATGCTACCATTCATAGCGCAACCAACGGCTCTTACAAGCAGGGCCAGAAGGTGCGCATCATCAATACGGCCAGCGCCGACGGCTTCCTGTGGGGCCAGGTGGCGAAGAGTGATGACGATGACACCCCCGTGGGCTGGATCGCTCTGATGTACACCAACTGGAACTCCGTGAAGGATGAGCCTTCCAGTGGCGGTTCCGACGGTGCCAACCCCAATAACTCTAAGGCTGTGGCCAGAGCGACCATCACCTTTAAGGGTTATGTGAATGTCCGCAATGAAGCCGGCACTGACGGTAAGATTGTTGGCTCCCTGGCTCAGAATGAGACTGTGGACGTCTACGAAATCAAGACGGTCAACGGCCACCGCTGGGGCCGCACCACCGCTGGCTGGTTCTGCATGACCTATGCCAACGTGACCATGCTTAAGGAAGACATTTCCGATGCTGGCGCAATGAACTATACCTTCACTGGTAAGGTCAAGGGCGGCAAGCTGGAGACCCATGTTTCCGCAGGCTATCGTACCAATACCACCGAGTACAGCATCCCGGAAGACACTGCTGTGACGCTGACCAACCTGGCTGTGAGCGATGGCGTGACTTGGGCAAAGGCTCTGTGGAAGAATCCGGAGAAGGATAACAAGGGCAAGGACATCACCGTTACCAGAAGCGGCTGGGTTCCCATGCCTATCGAGGTTGCAACGTATAGTGACGGCCCCCGTGTGGTGCTGGACAATGTAACCTTTACCACGGTCAGCGATTCTGTCAGCGTCCGTAAGGAAGCAAGCAACTCTGCTGATCTGGTGACAACCCTGAATAAGGGCGTGGACATTGTGGTTAACCAGATCACTTTGGTTGGTGAGAATATTTGGGGCTACACGACTGATGAGAGCGCTAACACCAACAGCTATGCTGGCTACGTCAACCTGGCTTCCAAGTACGTCAAGCGCACCAATCCCGTGAAGCCTCCCCAGGAGGAGCACGGTCCCACTGTGGACGGCAAGTCCGCTACCGTTATCAACACCGACTCTCTGAAGGTCCGTGTTACCGGCGCCACCTATGGCAAGATTATCGGCACCCTGTCCCGTGGCACGACTGTCCGGGTCTGGGAGGAGAACGACGACGGCTGGTACAAGGTTGACTCCAACAAGAATGGCGTTTACGACTATGATGGAGACGGCTGGGTTGCCGGCAACTACCTGAAGATTTTCGACAACGTGACGGATGACTCCAGCTCCGGCAGCACCGATGGAAATGGTTCTGAGAACACTTCCACCACTGGCACCGGCATCGTGGCCAACACCTACTCCGGCGTGAATGTCCGCCAGGGCGCTGGCACCGGCTATGCGCTTGTGGGCAAGCTGCAGCCTGGTACTTCCGTGAAGATTCTGGAAGTCAAGCAGGTGGGCGCTGCAAAGTGGGGCCGCATCGACAAGGGCTGGGTCTGCATGGACTACATCACCATGGTGACCTACGACCAGAAGCCTGAGACTTCCGACCCCAACAAGGGCGACGGTGTGGATTCTCTGGACAAGGTGGATAAGACCACCACCACCGCAGTTTACACCGGCACTGTTACCCAGGACGGCGTGAACATCCGCAAGGAGCCGAACCTGGAGGCTGACATTGTCCGTACTGTGAACAAGGGCGAGCCCATCACCATGCACGAGCTGGTGAAGGTGACGGATATCGTCAGCCAGGACAGCACCAACGGCAACGATGGGGGCAGCACCACTACCACCACCAAGACCAGCTACTGGGCACGGGTCAACGAGGGTTACATCTACAACCCCGGCAACCACCTGGATCTGACTGCTCTGGATGAGAAGGTGCACACCCTGACCGGTTCCGACACCCTGAATGTCCGTGAGACTCCCGAGAACGGCACGATTATCGTTAAGCTGAAGAAGGGCGACCAGGTGAAGGTCACCGCTCTGAAGATCGTCAACGATAAGGTCTGGGGCCGTATCGAGACTGAGAAGGGCACCGGCTGGATTCGTCTGGACTACATGTCCGAGGGCGCTTACTACGAAAAGGAAGAGCCCACCACCCCGCCTACCACCGCTCCCGACCCGGGCGTTGGCAACACCGGCAATACTGGCTCCGGCGGATTTGTCCCCAATGCCGGCGGCTACAAGTACACCGGTAAGGTCATCCGCACCAATGAGGTCAACGTCCGTTCCTCTGCTTCCACTTCCGCCAGCAAGACGACTGTGCTGAAGGAAGGCGCATCCCTGGTGATCTACGAGACCACCATTGCTGAGAACATGGCTTGGGGCCGCTGCGATGCCGGCTGGGTCTACCTGTACTATGTGGATCTGACGCCTGTCACCGCTGGCGTGGTGGATGCCCGTGTGGTCTACAATGACAATACCATCATCTACACCGATGCCGAGGGCAGCGAAGTGGCTGGTACCTACGCCAGAATGTCCGTGATCGACATTTACGAAATCGTAGGTAAGATGGCCCGCACCGATCAGGGCTGGGTCAACACCGACAACCTGCTGTAAGCAATACAAAAATCCTCCCTGGGAAACCAGGGGGGATTTTTTCGCCTTGCCATCCCTGGTGGGATATGGTACAATAGCCCCAAAAAAAGCAGGAGGCGGTTGCATGAGCAAGGCAGATGAATTGTACCGGCAGACGTGTCTGGACATTTTGAACAATGGGTTTTCCGACGAAAATTTGGAGGTGCGCCCTCACTGGGAGGACGGCACCCCGGCCCACACCATCAAAAAGTTCGGTGTGGTGAACCGCTACAATCTGGCGGAGGAATTTCCCATTATGACCCTGCGGCGCACCTACTGGAAAAGCGCCGTGGATGAGCTGCTGTGGATTTGGCAGAAGAAATCCAACCGCATTGCGGATTTGGGCAGCCACGTCTGGGACGAATGGGCCGGGCCGGATGGCACCATTGGCAAGGCCTATGGCTACCAGCTGGGCATCAAGCACCAGTACCCGGAGGGGGAATTTGACCAGGTGGACCGGGTGCTCTATGACCTGAAGCACAATCCCAGCTCCCGGCGGATCCTCACCAGCATTTACAATTTCCAGGACCTGCACGAAATGAATCTGTATCCCTGCGCCTACTCCATGACCTTCAACGTCACCGGGGACACCCTCAACGCCATTTTGAATCAGCGCTCCCAGGACATGCTCATGGCCAACAACTGGAATGTGGTGCAGTATGCGGTGCTGGTACACATGATGGCCCAGGTTTCCGGCCTGAAGGTGGGAGAGCTGGTCCACGTGATTGCCGACTGCCACATCTATGACCGGCACGTTCCGGCGGTGAAGGCTATGCTGGAACGGGAGGGCTATCCCGCCCCCAAATTCTCCATGGACCAGAGCATTACGGATTTCTATGCCTTTACCAAGGATTCCTTCCGGGTGGAGGATTACCAGTACCATCCGTTTGACTTTGCGCTGCCCATTGCCATCTGAGGAGGGCAGTATATGGAAGCGATTGTAGCGGTGTATGACGACTGGGGCATCGGCCGGGACGGGACCCAGCCCATTGCCCTGACTGCGGACCGAAAATTTTTCCGCCGCACCACGGCAGGGGCTATGGTCATTGCCGGACGGCGCACCATTGGGGATTTTCCGGGACAGAAACCCCTGCCGGGGCGGGTGAACGTGGCCCTGACCCGCAGCGGGCGGGAGATCCCCGGCTTTCAGACCTGCGCAGACGTGGAGCAGGTGCTGGCCCTGGCGGCCCAGGCTCAGCGGGCCATGGTCATCGGCGGCGGCAGCGTTTACCGCCAGCTGCTGCCCTACTGTGACCAAATCTACGTGACCAAGGTCCACATTGCCCCAGAGTCGGATACCTTTTTCCCTGATTTAGACCAGTCCGAGGACTGGATCCTGGCGCAGATCCTGGAATCCGGGGAGGAAAACGGAATCCCCTATGAGATGTGCCTTTACAAAAGAAAATAAGTGCATATTCCGGCGTAAATCGCCCGTTTTTTGGAAAAAGTTTTGACTATCCAAAAAATGGGCGGTTTTTCTGCGCCTAATAACAGAAAAAGTGTAGATTTATATTTAATTTACTATGCAGCTAGCATATTGTATTTATAATTCGTATTTGATATAATAGAGCAAAAGCGGACGGTATGCTGCGAAAAAGATGGGAGTTGCGTGCGGTGGAAACTATTGGCTGCAATTATTTTCGCCTTGAACGGCCAGGATGGTTTGGGGCGGGGTACCCGGCCTGGGATTAGGGGCGACAGCTGGAAAATCTATCCCCCAAAGAACCAGCGGACGGTGAGGGAGGCCATAAAGAAGCCGACGAAGTCGGCAAACAGTGCTGCCGGGATGGTGTAGCGGGTTTTCTGGATGCCGGCGGCGCCGAAGTAGACGCTGATGGTGTAGAAGGTGGTTTCCGTAGAGCCAAGCATGACGGCGGCGGTGCGGCCGACGGGGGAGTCCACGCCGTAGCGGCCCATCAGTTCCGCCCCCACCGCCAGGGCGGCGCTGCCGCTGAAGGGCCGGATGAGCACCAGCAGGGCCGTCTCCGGGGGAATGCCGAAGAAGGAGAAGGCCGGCGCTGCCCAGCGGCTCAGCTGCTCCGCCGCCCCGGAGGTGCGGAGCATGGCCACGGCACTGAGCAGCACAATCAGCGACGGCACAATGGAGCGCAGCAGCGCCAATCCCTGGGCGGCTCCTTCCAGCAGCAGGGTATAGGGCTGCTGCCCCCGGCCCAAGGCCCAGGCGGCAATGGCAAACAGCAGCCCGGGAACCAGATAGTCCGTCACAGCAGCTTCCCCAGCAGCCAGGCGGCGGCCACGCCCAGACCGGCGGAGCACAGGCTGGTGACCCACACCGCCGGGAGAATGTCAAAGGGCCTGGCACAGCCCAAAGCGCTGCGCACCGCTGCCACGTTGGCGGGAATTAGCTGGATGGAGGCGGTGTTCAGCACGATCAGGCGGCAAAGCTCGTCGGTGGCCCGGGAGCCGTCCTTCAGATGCTGGGCGGCCTGAATCCCGGTGGGAGTGGCGGCGTTGCCCAGCCCCAGCAGGTTGGCGCAGAAGTTGGCGCTGAGACACTGGGCCAGGGCTGCATTTTTGGCAGTAGAGGGGAAAATTCGGACCAGAAGGGGCCGGAACAGCCGGGCCAGCCCGGCAGTCACGCCGGAAGCCTCCATCACCCTGGCAGCCCCGGACCACAGGCACAGGCTGCCCGCCATACCCAGGGCCAGGGTAATGGCGCTTTGCGCCCCTTCCAGCGGCGCCGTGCCCAGGGACACTCCGTTGAGAATCCCAAAAATCAGACTGATTCCGGCAATGCCGGTCCATAACCAGCTCAACAGCATAGACAAGCCCTCCTTTTGGTGTACAATATGCTCAAAACAGACGGGGTATGAATTGTTGATTTTTACAAAAACTTCAAAAATGTACAAAATTACGCAAAAATAATTTGACAGGATAGCCATCCAATACTATAATAATAAAATAAAAAATGAGCCGATTGCTGAAAGCCACGGCGGTATTGCTCTCTCTGAGAGGAAACAGAGGGAAGCAGCCGGCAGATGGGGGGGGTAGCAAAACCGGCTGAATGCCCCTCGGACAACACCCTGCCCGGAGAGGGGCGAACTAAAGGAGGGAGCGAGAATGAAAGCGACAGGAATCATCCGCAAGGTAGATGAATTGGGCCGCATCGTGCTGCCGATTGAATTGCGGCGGACCATGGACATTGCGGTGCGGGACGAACTGGAGATTTTCATTGACAATGACCGGGTGGTGCTGCAAAAGTGCGAACAGCGCAGCAGCTGCGTATTCTGTGGGGCCAGCCAGGGACTTCAAGCTTACCGGGGTAAAAATCTATGCCGGGACTGCCTGGAAAAAATACGGCAGCTGTAGCGATTTCAAAAAAATCCGCCTCTGTGCGCACGGCACAGGGGCGGTTTTGTCCTTATTCTTCCAGCTTGAGGGCCAGGTCGTAGACCACGTTTTTGGGAAGATTCAGCGCTGCGGCGGTCTGCTTCACCGCATCCTTCCGGCTGAGGCCCTGGGAAAGCAGCTGGGCTAAGTACTGGGCGGCATCCTCCTGGGATACGGCGGCTTTCTCCTGGACGGGAGCGCCGGCCACCACCAGCACAAATTCGCCCTTGGGCGGGGTTTGGGCATACAGCTCGATGGCCTGGGCCAGGGTCAGCCGCAGCACCTGCTCGTGGAGCTTGGTCAGCTCCCGGCACAGGCTGATGGGCCGGTCGGGGCCAAAGACCTGGGCCATGTCCTCTAAGGTCGCCAGCAGCTTGTGGGGGGCTTCGTAGAAAATCATGGTCCGATGCTCCTGGCGCAGGCTGTCCAGGTGCTCCCGGCGGCTCTTTTTCGCCGTGGACAGGAAGCCCTCAAAGCAGAAGCGGCCGGTGGACTGGCCGGAGATGCTCAGGGCGGTGATGGCGGCGCAGGGGCCGGGGATGGCGCAGACGGTGATGCCTGCCTGGGCGCACTGCTTCACCAGGTCCTCGCCGGGGTCGGAAATGGCGGGACTTCCGGCATCGGATACCAGGGCGCAGGTTTCTCCCGCCAAAATCCGATCCAAAATCACATCGCCTTTGAAAGCCTTGTTGTGCTCGTAGTAGCTGACAAGGCTTTTTTTCAGCCCCAGATGGTTCAGTAGCTTCAGCGTTACCCGGGTGTCCTCGGCGGCGATGAAGTCCGCCTGGGCCAGGGTATCCCGGCAGCGCTGGGAGATGTCCCCCAAATTGCCGATGGGAGTGGGGACGAGATAGAGCATTCCTGGCATAAATACCTCCGTAGATCGATACAAGATGAGTCGGTTCAGCCGCCGGACAGGTGGTAGACCCGGCGGTAATAATCCGTAGGCTGGCCCTCCGGGGTGAACAGGGTTTCCTCCTGCCAGACAAGTCCCGGCTTGCCGCCTTTGCGCAGGTGCAGGGCGATGAGATTCACCCCGGCACCGGGATGGTGGCGCAGAAGCAGCAGATGCTTCCCCTCCAAGCCGCAGGCCCCGGCGTGAGTTAGAAGTGTGGCCAAATTTTCCGGCTTCTGCACCAGAAAAAAGTCGCCGCCGTATTTCAGCGCCCAGGCAGCGGACTCCATCAGCGCCTGGGGCGGGCAGGTGTCGCTGCGGCGGGCCAGAGGTGTCTGGCGGCTGGCCCGGCCCCCGGAAAAGTAGGGGGGATTGGACACGCAGCAGGAAAACTGCCCCGGCGGGAACCGGACGGATATCGTCCGCAGGTCGGCGCATACACTTTCCATGCGGTGGGCAAGGCCGTTGCGGCGGATGTTCTCCACGGCGCCCTGGTGGGCAAGGGGGTCAAGCTCCACCCCGGTGACATGGCAGCCGGCATCCTTGGCGCACAGCAGCAGCCCCAGGGTGCCGCAGCCGGAGCCAAGGTCCAGCACCCGGGCATTTTTGGTTAGCCGGACAAAATCCTCCAGCACCATGGAGTCGGTGCTTAAGGGGAAGGCACCGGCAGGGATTTCCAGGGTCAGACCATTGGGAAGCTGTTCCATACACCACCTCCGGGGGAACTGGGATAAAAAGATTGGCCTGCGCAGAAACTGCGCAGGCCAATGACTGGCGCAAAGAGGGGATTAGCCTTCCTCAATGGCTTCGTTGGGGCAAACGTCGGCGCAGGAGCCGCAGGAGACGCAGACATCAGCGTCGATGACGTACTTGCCGTCGCCCTCGGAAATAGCCTCGACAGGGCACTGCTCAGCGCAGGAACCGCAAGCGATGCAAGCGTCGGTAATGGTATAAGCCATGGTATTACCTCCTATATCTTGTAATGGTTCGTTACGGGAACGTACCACCATTGTAGCATGGATTTTGGAAAAAGCAATTCCTTTTTTCAAAAAAGGCAGAATAATTTTTCTTCCTCTTGGCGAAGCTTCTGGGAAAAGCCCCAGGAGCTGGGAAATGGAGGAATGTTTGTGCGCTACCATGCGTTAACGGTGGAGCTGATCCACAGCGCTGCCCGGAAGGCCAGAAGCCTGGGTCACAGCTATGTCGGCTCGGAGCACCTGCTGCTGGCTATGGCAGAGGGCGGCGGCGGAATGGGCCTGGTGCTGCGCCAGGCGGGGCTGGACCCGGGGCTGACGCTGGCTCTGGCCCAGCTGCTCTATGGGGCGGGGACGGCGGACCTGCCCCTGCCCCAGGGCCTGACCCGGGAGGCCAGGGGGATTTTGCGCTGTGCAGCCCGGGAGGCCCGGCTCTCCGGCAGCCGCCAGGTGTGGCCCCAGCATCTGCTGCTGTCCATCGCCCGGCGGGAGCACTGCGCCGCCGGGGAACTGCTGCGGCTCAACGGTGTCAGCGCCGATGTGCTGTTTACCGATACACTGGACTATCTGCGCTGGGAGCGCTCGGCGCTGGGAAGCGGAAAAAGGGAGGCGGTCACCACGAAATTATTGGAACAATTCAGCGAGGACCTGGTTGCCAAGGCAGCCACCATGGAGCCTGTGATTGGCCGGGATAAAGAAATCGACACGGTCATCGGCATCCTTTGCCGGAAAAACAAGAACAATCCAGCCCTGGTGGGGCAGCCGGGGGTGGGAAAGACGGCCATTGCCGAGGGTCTGGCCCAGCGGATGGCCATGGGCAATGTGCCGCCCCAGATTCGGGACAAGCGGCTCATCAGCCTGAATATGGCAAGCCTGGTGGCGGGCACAAAATACCGGGGCGAATTTGAAGAGCGGCTGCGGGATGTGCTGTCGGAAATCCGCCGCAGCGGCGACGTGATCCTCTTTGTGGATGAAATGCACACCATTGTGGGAGCCGGTGCGGCAGAGGGGGCCATCGATGCGGCAAACATCTTCAAGCCCGCCCTGGGCCGGGGAGAGCTGCAAATGCTGGGGGCCACCACCCAGGAGGAGTACCGCCGCTACATTGAAAAGGATGCCGCCCTGGAGCGCCGCTTCCGGCCGGTGCAGGTGGAGGAGCCGGGGGAGGACACGGCCCTGGCCATTCTCCGGGCGCTGAAGCCGGGGCTGGAGCGGCACCACCACCTGCGCATCAGCGAGGAGGCCCTGAAAGAGGCGGTGCGGCTGTCGGTGCGCTACCTGCCGGATTTGTACCTGCCGGACAAGGCCATCGACCTGCTGGACGAGGGGGCCGCCCGAAGCCGCCTGGAGGAGACGCTGGGCGGACGGGGCAGCGCTGCCCGGAAGGAGCTGGAGCAGCAGCTGCAAGAGGCGGTCCGGGAGCGGAATTTTGAGCAGGCGGCCCAGCTGCGGGACAAAATGCAGCATCTGGTCCACGCCGGGGAGGGGCGGCGCAGCAAGGCGGTCACCGCCGGGGACATTGCCTGGGTAGTCTCCGCCCGGACGGGCATCCCGGTGGGACGGCTGACGGTGGCGGAGCGGGAGCGGCTGCTGAATTTGGAGCAGCTGCTGCAAAGCCAGGTGGTGGGCCAGGAGCAGGCGGTGCGGGCGGTGGCCGAGGCGGTGCGCCGGGGCTACTGCGGCATCCGGGACCCGGGACGGCCCATTGCCTGCCTGCTGTTCACCGGCCCCACCGGGGTGGGGAAGACGGAGCTGTGCCGGGCGCTGGCGGAGGAGATCTACGGCAGCCGGGAGGCTATGATTCGTCTGGACATGACGGAGTATATGGAAAAGCAGTCGGTATCCCGGCTCATCGGCGCCCCTCCCGGCTACGTAGGCTATGAGGAAGGGGGCAAGCTGACGGAGGCAGTGCGCCGCCGCCCCTACTGCCTGGTGCTGCTGGACGAGCTGGAAAAGGCCCACCCGGATGTGCTGGGCATCCTGCTGCAAATCATGGAGGAGGGTACGCTGACGGATTCCACTGGGCGGCATGTCAGCTTCAAAAATGCCATCGTGGTGATGACCTCCAACATCGGCGGCCAGTGCCGGGGGGAGGGCCTGGGCTTCTGTGCCCAGGGAAAGGGCGGCCAGATGGACGCACAGCTGCGCCAGGCCTTTTCCCCGGAGTTTTTGGGGCGGATCGACCAGCATGTGTGCTTCCACCCCCTGGACAAGGGGGCCATGGCGGCCATTGCCGGGAAGTACCTGTCTCAGCTTCAGCGCCGGGTGCAGCAGTCCGGCACCCAGCTGCTGCTTCCCACGGAGCTGGTGCCGGTCCTGCTGGAAAAATGCCCGGGGCAGGACGGGGCACGGCAGCTGCGCCGGTTGGTTCAGCAGGAGGTGGAGGGGCCGCTGGCCAGCTTCCTGCTGCGCTGCCCCCGGAAGCCCAGCCGCCTGAAGCTGCGGCTGGAGGAGGGGAGGGCCACCTTTTGCACCTAGCCTGCTGCCTGGGGAAATTTGGAAAATGCTGGCGAAACAAGCGGTTTTATTAGAACACACGTTCAAAAATGGTGCCATTTTCGCCGGAAAACGGAAAAAACAAGAGAAAAAGATTGATTTTTACGCCCAATGGTAGTATACTGTTCGTAAATGGAGTAAAAGGGTAGCAAAGTGGAGTGCCGGGGAAGGAGGAACAGCCGTGATTGGAAAATATGCAGCCAAGCTGGATGACAAGAGCCGGCTGTTCGTGCCGGCCAAGCTTCGCCAGGAGCTGGGCCAGACCTTCTTCGTCACCCTGGGGGTCAACTGCGGCCACCGCTGCCTGACGGTTTACACCGCCCAGGAGTGGCAGCGGCTTTCGGACAACTACAATGCGTTGAGCATCTCTCAGCGCTCCGGCGCCACCAGCCTGATTTTTATGAATGCGGCGGAGTGTACGCCGGACAAGCAGTTCCGCTTTGGCCTGACCCCGTTTCTCATGGAGTACGCCGGCATTGACCGGGAGGTTATGATCGCAGGCCGGGCAGGCCAGGCTGAGATCTGGGACAGCCGGGAGTTTGCCGCCTTCGAGGCGGAGAATTTGACGCCGGAGAAGCTGCTGGCATCCTTGGAGGCAATTGGGCTATGAGTGAATTTCATCATGTTTCCGTGCTGCTGGAAGAGTGCATTCAGGGGCTGAACATCCGCCCGGAGGGCACCTATGTGGACGGCACCCTGGGCGGCGCCGGGCATTCCAGCCGGATTGCGGCGGCGCTGACCACCGGCACGCTGGTGGGCATCGACCGGGACACGGTGGCTCTGACGGCGGCAAAGGAGCGGCTGGCCCCCTGGATGGACCGGGTGCGGCTGTTCCACGGCAACTTCTGCCAGCTGGCGGAAGCGCTGGACAGCTTCGGCATTTCCGGCGTGGACGGCATTCTGCTGGACCTGGGCGTGTCCTCTCCTCAGCTGGACGACGGCCAGCGGGGCTTTTCCTATATGGCCGATGCGCCGCTGGATATGCGCATGAATGCAGAGGATACGCTGGATGCCCATTTTGTGGTCAACCGCTATTCCTATGAAGAGCTGAAAAAGATCCTCTATGAATACGGCGAGGAGCGCTATGCCCCCCAGATCGCCGCTGCCATCTGCCGCCGCCGGGAGGAAAAAGAGATTGCAACCACGCTGGAACTGGTGGACATCATTCGCTCCGCCATGCCGGCCAGCGCCCTGCGGGAAAAGCAGCACCCGGCCAAGCGCACCTTCCAGGCCATCCGCATTGCGGTGAACGACGAGCTTGGCTCGGTGGCTAAGGTGATGGAGGCAGCCATTCCCCGGCTGAACCCCGGCGGACGGTTGGCGGTGATCACCTTCCACTCTCTGGAAGACCGCATTGTGAAAAATGCCATGGCCAGCGCAGCCCGGGGCTGCACCTGTCCGCCCAACTTCCCGGTGTGTGTCTGCGGAAAGAAGCCCCAGGTGAAGCTGATCACCCGCAAGCCGATTGTTTCCGGCCAGGAGGAGCTGGACCGGAATCCCCGTGCCAGAAGCGCCAAGCTGCGGATTTGCGAGAAACTATAACGTAACGGCCCAAAGGAAGGGGTAGTATGATACAAAAACCTAAGATTCAATATGTGGGCCAGTTCTATGTCTATGGCAGCGAAGCCAAGGCGCTGGACAGGAAAAAGGAGCACCGCCAGCCCAAGACCAAGCTGCCCCAGGCCCGTGTGCAGCACAGCCGCACCGTTACATTGGAGCCGGCGGCCATTGTGGCCATTGCGGCGGCAGTGGTGCTGCTGGCCGTGCTGCTGGTGGGTGCTGTGCAGCTGGAGCGGGACTGGCAGGACTACCATGCTATGCGCAGCTATGTCTCCGGGCTGAAGCTGGAGCAAGCCCAGCTGGAGGAAACCTACCGGGAGAGCTACGACATGACCCAGGTGCAGGCCCGGGCAGAGGCCATGGGACTGATTCCCGTGGACGAGGCTGAGTCTCGAAGTGTCCGGGTGCGTGTGCCGGCCACTGCGCCGGAGCGGACCTTCTGGGACGACGTGTGCTGGTTCTTTGCGGGGCTGTTTGCATAAACGGCCCCTGATCGCCATACCATAAGGATAAAGCTGCGGATGGGCGGCGAGGGATTCCCTTGCTGCCCATTCTTTGAAGCATAATCACGCAGCCGGACAGCCTCCGGCTGGGAAATGGGAGGCCGGTATGGGGAGCAGGGAAAAGCGCTTTGACCGCCTGCGGCTGAACAGCGGCCAGCACAGGCGGATTTTGCTGGTGATGCTGGTGCTGGGGGTGCTGGCCTTTGGGCCGGTGCTGTGGCGGCTGTATGATTTGATGGTGGCGCAGTATCCGCAGTATGCGGCCCTGGCCCTGCGCAACCAAACCCGGTCCACCGCCGTCAGCGCCCACCGGGGGGATATCTACGACCGGAATATGAACATTCTGGCCACCTCCGTTACAGTGGAAAACGTCTACTTAGACCCCCACGAGCTGAAGCAGTCCCGGGCGGATATCCCGGCCCTGTCCCAGGCCCTGGGAGAGCTGCTGGACAAGGACCCGGATTGGATTGCGGCCCAGGCGGCAGACTTAAAGCGCCGCTATAAGCAAATCGGCAGCCGGGTGCCGGAGGAAACGGCGGCTCAGATTCGGGACTACATCAATCGGCAGGGCATTTCCGGCATTCATTTGGAACCGGACTCCCAGCGGGTCTACCCCTTTGGCACCTTGGCGGCCCAGCTGATCGGCTTTACCAATGCCTCCAACGACGGTTCCGAGGGCGTGGAGGCGGCCTACGACAGCTACCTGTCCGGCCGGGCCGGGCGGGTGATCACCACCAAGGGCAACAATGAAATGGATATGCCCTATTCCTACGAGCGCTATGTGGCCTCCACCCAGGGCGACAGCCTGATTCTGACCCTGGATGCCACGGTGCAGGCGTGCCTGGAAAAGCGGCTGCAAGAGGCGATCGACCGCTACGATGTGCAAAACGGGGCCTTCGGTCTGGTGATGAACTGCAAGACCGGGGAAATTCTGGCCATGGCCACACTGGGCAGCTATGACCCTAACCAATACCTGGCCCTGGCGGACCCGGCGGCAGCGGAGCAGACGGAGCAGCTGCGCCAGGCGTATCTGGCCCAGCCGGAGGGCAGCGAAGACTATGTCCAGGGAAAGCGGGCCTATGAGGAAGCTCTGTCGGCGGCCCGGCTGAAGCAGTGGCGCAACCGGGTGCTCTCCGACGGCTATGAGCCCGGCTCTACCTTCAAGGTGCTGACCATGGCGGCGGCGCTGGACTGCGGGGCCATTGATCTCAATACCTCCTTCCACTGCTCCGGGGCGGAGCAGATCCCCGGAAGATCTCAGCTGCTCCATTGCTGGCGTTCGGCAGGCCACGGCAGCGAGAAAACGCCCCAGGCCCTGCAAAATTCCTGCAACATCGCCTTTGCCCACATCGCCCTGAAGCTGGGGGGCGAACGCTTCTATGACTATGTGAAGCAGTTCGGGATCCTGGAAAAAACCGGCATCGACCTGGCAGGGGAGAGTAAGGGCATCTTCTTTGACAAAGCCCTGGTGACGGATACGGATAAGTGGGGCACGGCCTCTCTGACCTCCGGCTCCTTCGGCCAGACGTTTAAGATCACCCCCTTGCAGCTGGTGCGGGCCATCGCCTCGGTGGTCAATGGCGGGCAGCTGCTGGAACCATACATCGTTTCCGAAATCGTGGATGCCCAGGCAAACACGGTGATGAAGGCGGAACCGACGGTGACCCGCCGCACCATCCGCCCGGAAACCTCGGACACCATGCGCACCCTGATCACCTCGGTGGTGACGGAGGGCACGGCGAAAAATGCCCAGGTGGCAGGCTTCTCCATTGGCGGAAAAACCGGCACCAGCGAAAAAATTGATATCTTTGACGAAAACGGCCAGCGGGTGCTGGACAAAATCGTCTCCTTCGTGGGCATTGCCCCGATGGATGACCCGCAGTACATTGTGCTGGCGGCGCTGGATACCCCGTCCCGCCAGACGGGCATTTACATCTCCGGCGGTGTCATGGCCGCCCCCACAGTGGGAGCGGTGATGGCGGATATCCTGCCCTACCTGGGTGTGCCCAGGGTGTTCTCCCCGGAGGAGGAAGCCGGGCGGGAGGTGGTGGTGCCGGACCTTTGCCGCTTGACACAGGACCAGGCACTGGATACACTAAAGGAGCTGGGCCTGGACGGCCAGGTTTCCGGCCAGGGGGAGCTGGTGTGCGCCCAAATCCCGGCGCCGGGGCAGGTCATCAGCGGCACGGGACAGGTGCTGCTGTATCTGTCGGAGGGGCAGGCCCCCAGGCAGGTAGCCGTGCCGGACTTTACGGGGATGCACCGCCAGCAGGCGGCGGATGCCGCCGGAGCCTTGGGGCTGCACATCCTGGTCAGCGGAAACGGCGATTTGTCGCCGTCGGTGACGGTGACGGCCCAGAGCATCCCCAAGGATACCCAGGTGCCGGCGGGCACCACGGTGCGCCTGGAATTTGCGGATACCGCAGCAAGAGATTAGCCCGCCCCAGCCGGCGGAGAACAGCGGAAAAGCTGGATACAAGGAGATTGCTATGAAACTGAAGGACTTGCTCAAGGATGTGCCGGTGCTGGCGTGCACGGCGGATTTGCAGACGGAGATTTCCGGGGTGTGCTACGATTCCCGGAAGGTTTCCGCCGGGGATGCCTTTGTGGCGGTGTCCGGCTTTGCCGCCGACGGCAACCGCTTCATCCCTATGGCCCTGGACCTGGGTGCAGCGGTGGTGGTCACCGCCCGGAAGCCCCAGCAGGAGATTCCCTACGTGCTGGTGGAGTCGGACCGGCTGGCCCTGGCCCGGATGAGCTGCAATTTCTATGACCATCCGGCGAGGTCCATGACCATGATCGGCATTACCGGCACCAACGGCAAAACCTCCTCCACGCTGCTGCTCAAGCAGGTGCTGGAGCAGGTGGCAGGGGCCAAGGTGGGCCTGGTGGGCACCATGTCCAATCTCATCGGCGGCCAGGAAATTCCCACGGAGCGAACCACCCCGGAGAGCCTGGAATTGCAGGGCCTGTTTGCCCGGATGCGTTCTGCCGGCTGTACCCATGCGGTGATGGAGGTTTCCAGCCACGCCCTGAGCCTGGAGCGGGTGGGGGGCATCCACTTTGACGTGGCGGCCTTTACCAACCTGACGGAGGACCACCTGGACTTTCACCAAACCATGGACGAATACTGCGCCGCCAAGGCGGAATTGTTCCGCCGGTGTGACCGGGCGGTGGTGAACCGGGACGACGGCTATGCCGGGCGGATTTTGGAGGCGGCGGCCTGCCCGGTGCTTACCACTTCGGTGGCAGGGGACGGGGATTTGCAGGCTGTGGACGTGTCCCTGCACGCCCAGGGGGTCAGCTTCACCGCCAGGCTGGGCCAGCAGCAGGCCCGGGTGGAGCTGCCCATTCCGGGAAGATTTACGGTGCACAATGCCCTGACGGTGCTGGGCATCACCAGCCAGCTGGGCCTTCCTCTGGAAGACTGCGCCCGGGCCCTGGGCAGGTGCCAGGGGGTCAAGGGCCGGGTGGAAGTGGTTCCCACGCCGGGAAAGCCTTACAGCATCCTCATCGACTATGCCCACACCCCGGACGGCCTGGAAAATGTGCTGCGCTCGGTCCGGGATTTCTGCAAGGGGCGGCTGATTGCGGTGTTTGGCTGCGGCGGTGACCGGGACCCCATGAAGCGGCCGATTATGGGAAGCATAGGCGTGAAGCTGTCGGATTTGGCCATTATCACCTCCGACAATCCCCGCACCGAGGAGCCGTCTTCGATTCTGGCGGACATCCTGAAAGGGATAAAAAAGGAAGACGGGGAATATATTGTTATAGAAGATCGCCGCAAAGCCATTAAATATGCTATGGACATTGGAAAAAAAGATGATATAATTGTACTTGCCGGAAAGGGCCATGAGACATACCAGGACATCGGCGGTCACAAGTACCACCTGGATGAACGGGAAGAAGTCGCAGCCCATCTGGCAGAAACGAGGAATTGACATGGCAAGCTTAACCCTGCGTCAGGCCGCCCAGTGGTGCGGCGGCACTGTGGACGCACAGTATGAAGACGTGGAATTTTTTGGTGCGTGCAACGACACCCGCTCTTTGCAGCCGGGGCAGCTGTTCCTGGCGCTTCAGGGAGCGAGAGACGGCCACGACTTTATCCCCGACGCTATGGAGCGGGGAGCAGCGGCGGTGCTGTGCAGCCGCCGGGTGGGGGAGTATCCTGCCATTTATGTGGACGACCCCCGGATCGCACTGGGCAAAATTGCTCAGAAGGAGCTGGAGCGCATTGGCCCCAAGGTAGTGGGTGTCACCGGCTCCGTGGGCAAGAGCACCACCAAGGAAATGATTGCCACCGTGCTTTCCAGCGTCTACCGGGTGGCCAAAACCCCGGCCAACCACAATAACGACATTGGAATGCCCATGGCGATTTTGTCCATGCCCCTGGATACCCAGGTGGCGGTGCTGGAAATGGGCATGAACCACTTCCGGGAGATTGCATATCTGTCCGCCATTGCCCGCCCGGATGTGGCGGTGATCGTGAACATCGGCACCACCCACATTGAGTACCTTGGCTCCCAGGAGGGCATCCGCCGGGCCAAGCTGGAAATCACCGAGGGTATGTCCGCCCGGGGAATGCTGCTGCTCAACGGCGACGATACCCTGCTGCGCTATCTGGACCACACCCCGGAGCAGCGCATCACCTACTTCGGCCAGAGTGAGATCTGCGATGTCCGGGGGTTGGAAGCCCGCCAGGACGGGCCGCTGCTGCGCTTCCGGGTGGAGGCTGGGCGGCTGAGCCAGCCGGTGGAGATGAATCTGGAAGGGGTGCATTTTGTAAACGATGCCCTGGCGGCCATTGCCGTGGGCCTGAAGCTGGCGGTTCCCATGGAGCGCATCAGCAAAAGTCTGGCATCCTTTCAGAATATGTCCGGCCGTCAGGAGATTTTTGAGGCCAAGGGCTGCACCATCATCAAAGACTGCTACAACGCCGGGCCGGAGTCCATGGCGGCGGCCCTGGGTGTGCTGGGCAACCGCCCCGGGCGGCACATTGCGGTGCTGGGGGACATGCTGGAGCTGGGAGACTGCGCCCAGGCCGAGCACTATAAGATCGGCCGCATCGCTGCGGAAAAGGCGGACATGGTCTTCGCCTACGGCCCCTATGCCCGCCGGGTGATCGACGGCACCGTCACCGGCGGTATGCCCCAGAGCCGTGGCCGGGCCTATCAGGATTTGGACAAACTGGTGCAGGCCCTGGTGCTGGCGGCCAAGCCCGGAGATGTGATTTTGTTCAAGGCCAGCCGGGGCATGCACCTGGAGCGGGCGCTGGAAGGCTTTTTGAAGGAAGAAAGATAAATGGAGGAAGAACCATGACGAGAATTTTGTTCACAGGCGCTGCGGGCTTTGTCCTCTCCGGCTTGCTGGGACTGCTGCTGCTGCCCGTGCTGCGGGCGCTGAAGGCAGGCCAGTCCATTCGGGAAATCGGCCCCACCTGGCACAATTACAAGGCGGGAACCCCGATGATGGGGGGCTTGATGTTCATTTTTTCCTCGATTTTGTGCCTGCTGATGAGCATTCCCTCGATGCAGGACCATTCGGTGTTCATTGTGCTGGCCCTGGCGCTGAGCTTCGGCTTCATCGGCTTTTTGGATGACTTTACCAAAATCCGATTCCATCGGAATCTGGGCCTGACCAGCCTGCAGAAGGCCATGCTGCAAATGGCGGTGTCGGCGGTGTTCCTGTATGTGATGTACAGAACCGGGGCCATGAATACCCACCTGTACATCCCGTTTTTCAATGTCAGCTTTGATTTGCACCCCATTGTGTACATTTTCTTTGCCATGTTCGTTATGGTGGGCTGTGTCAACTCGGTGAATCTCACCGACGGCGTAGACGGCCTGAGCAGCTCGGTGACGCTGCCGGTAATGGTGTTCTTCACCGCTGCTGCCGTGGCCCTGAAGCGCTATGACCTGGCGCTGCTGCCAGCCTCCCTGGTGGGCGGGCTGATCGCCTACCTGTTTTTCAACTGGCATCCGGCTAAGGTGTTCATGGGTGACACCGGCTCGCTGTTCTTGGGCGGCGTGGTGTGCGCCCTGTCCTTCGCTTTGGAGATGCCCCTGATTCTGATTTTGGTGGGCTTTGTGTATATCTGCGAAACCCTGTCGGTGATTTTGCAGGTGAGCTATTTCAAGGCTACCCATGGCAAGCGCCTGTTCAAAATGTCTCCCATCCACCACCACTTTGAGATGTGCGGCTGGAAGGAAGAGAAGATCGTGCTGAGCTTTGCCGGTGTGTCGGCGCTGATGTGCCTGCTGGCCTGGTTCGGCATTCAGGGCCTGCTGTAGTATGGATGTTTGACGAAAACCGTTCGTTCCAAATCCATCGCTTTTGGCGCCGCTGGGCGTTTTGAGGATTCGCAGAAAGGAGTCCTGGTATGGCATCGGAGGGAAAGCTCCATGCCAAAGAAGACCGCCGTCTGCCGGAAAAACCGGCGGAGCAGGGGGTAGATGTTCTATTTTTGATGCTGATTCTGGCGCTGCTGGGGGTGGGGCTGGCGATGCTGTATTCCGCCAGCTATGCCCAGAGCGCCTACGACACCAGCTATGTCAGCTCCACCAAGTACCTGCAAAAGCAGGCGCTGTGCGCCGCCATCGGCCTGGTGGCCATGTACCTGTTCAGCCGGATCCCGGCGGCGGTGTGGTACCGGGCGGCCTGGCCGCTGTATGGGCTGAGTATTGTGCTGCTAATGTCGGTGCTGGTCATCGGCGAGGAGGTCAACGGAGCCAGACGCTGGATCAACCTGGCGGGCATCCAGTTCCAGCCCTCGGAGGTGGCGAAGTTTGCCCAAATTGTGCTGTTTGCCCGGCTGACCCGGCACTTTGGCCAGGAGGCCAGCCGGTTCCGCTTCGGCGTGGTGGGCTTTGGGGCGGCCCTGATGGGGATTTTGGTGCCCCTGGCCCTGGAAAAGCACCTGTCGGCCATTATGCTTATGGGCATGGTGGCGGTGGTGATGATGTTTGTAGCCGGAACACAGCCAAAGTGGCTGCTGGCCGGCGCCGGGGCTGCGGCCCTGTTTGTGCTGGTGTACATCCGGTTTATGGGCTACGCCGGGGACCGGGTCAGCGCCTGGCTCCACCCGGAGCTGGACCCGGGGGGCACCGGCTACCAGATTTTGCAATCGCTGTATGCCGTAGGCTCCGGCGGCCTCTTTGGCCTGGGCTACGGAAAATCCCGGCAGAAGTATTTGTATCTGCCTTTTCAGTATAACGATTATATTTTCGCCATCTGCTGCGAGGAGCTGGGGCTGGTGGGGGCGGCGGCCATTATGGCCCTGTTTGCCGCTGCCATTGTCCGGGGGTACTGGATCGCCCTCCAGGCCCGGGACCGCTTCTCCACGGTGCTGGCGGCTGGTCTTGTCACCCTCATCGGGGTGCAGACCGTTTTGAATCTTTGCGTTGTCACGAACCTGCTTCCCTCCACCGGGATTGCCCTGCCGTTTTTCTCCTATGGCGGCACGGCGCTGGCGGTGAACCTGGGGGAAATGGGCATCGTTTTAAGTATATCCAGACATAGGAACCAGAGAAAAATCCAGGAGGAATGAAGACTATGAATTTGATCTTCACCTGCGGCGGCACGGCGGGGCATATCAACCCTGCCATTGCAGTGGCCAATATGATGAAGGAACGCCATCCCCAGTGCCGCATTCTGTTCATTGGCGCTCAGGGGCATATGGAAGAAAAGCTGGTGCCCCAGGCGGGCTATGAAGTCCGCTGCCTGCCCGGCTCCGGGCTGAGCCGGAAGAAGAATCTGGAAGGCGTGAAGCAGAACATCCGGGCGGTGAAGTGCGTGCTGGATGCGGTGAAAGCCTGCAAGGCGATCTTTCGGGAATTTCAGCCGGATGCCGTCATCGGCACCGGCGGCTATGCCAGCTTCCCGGCCCTCTATGCCGCCCAGAGCATGGGCATCCCCACCTGCGTCCACGAGAGCAATGCTGTGCCCGGCGTGACCACCAAAATGGCGGCAAACCGGGCCGGCCGGGTGCTGGTGGCCTTTGCCGAAAGCGTTCAGTATTACAAGCACCCGGAAAAGGTGGAGGTCGTGGGAATGCCGGTGCGCCGGGAATTTCTCTACGAGACCCGGCAGCAGGCCCGGCAGCAGCTGGACTTGCACGGCCCGGTGGTGGTGTCCGCCTTCGGAAGCCAGGGTGCGAAGGTGATGAATGAAACCATTGCCGATATGCTGCCCCTGGAGCAGGCCGACGGCTTTCCCTTCCACCACATCCACGCCACCGGCAGCTTCGGCAAGGAGTGGATGCCCAAGCGGGTGGAGGACAATGGGGTGGATTGGCAAAATTGCCCCCAGGTGGATATCCGGGAGTACATTTACGACATGCCCGAGGTGATGGCGGCGGCGGACCTGGTGATTGGCCGGGCGGGCAGTGCCACCTGCAACGAGCTGGCAGCCGCCGGCATTCCCTGCGTGTTGATTCCCTCGCCCAATGTGACCAACAACCATCAGGAGAAAAACGCCCGGCTGCTGGAAAGCGGCGGCGGTGCCGTGGTGATGCTGGAAAAGGACTGCACCCCCCAGGCGCTGTACGACCAGATCCGCCAGCTGCTGTCTGACGACCAGCGCCGTGGCCAGATGGCCCGGAATCTCCATGCCATGGCACGTCTCGACTCCACCGAGTGCATCTGCGACATCGTGGAGAGCCTGTGCAAGGCGTGAAATCCGGCCACCAGGAGGAAAACCATATGGATACAACAAAAGATACCCGCCGGGAGGGCCAGAGCCGTCCCCGGCAGGAAGGCAGCCGGGAGGGGCAGCGGCCCCAGGGCCAGAAAGCACCGCCCCGGCAGCGGCCGGAATCGGCCCAGCCCCGCCGGGAGCAGGCGCAGACCAAGGCTTCCGCTGCCGTAAAGCAGCGCCCCGCCGGTGAGGGCAGTCCGTCCCGCAGCGCAAAGCAGGGACAGTCCCGCCCCCAGTCCGGCCAGAAGCAGCCGGCCCGGGGGAGCAAGGCACCGGCCAAACAGCGTTCGGCAGCGCCCCAGAAGCGCCGCAAGCCCAGCCGCCAAGCGCCGGACGACCTGTCTGCCAAGCGCCGGGCCTACGGCAACAGCAAGCCCAAGAAAAAGTCCGCCTTTGCCCGGATGACCGAGTCGGTAAGCGGAGCGGTGGCGGCGGCCAAGGCTCGTTCCGCTGCAAAGAAATCCGGCACCAAGCGCACCAACCGTCCGGCCCAGCCGGCACCGGCGGTGATTTACACTCAGCCCAAGGCCTTCAACCGAACCCGCCTGCTGGTGCAGATGCTCAGCGTGGCGGCGGTGGTGGCGGCACTGGTGATGAGCCTGTCGGTGTTCTTCAAGGTCAAGCACATCACCATCACCGGTGCCCAGACCTACACCGCCTGGGCGGTGGAGCAGGCCTCCGGCATCAAGAAAGCCTCGGAAGACACCAAAGGCGACAACCTTTTCTCCTTCGGCCACGCCCGGGCAGGCGCCCAGATCAAGGCCAAGCTGCCCTATGTGAAAAGCGTGCGGGTGGGTATAAAACTGCCGGACACGGTCAATATTATCATCGAAGAAGAAAGCGTGGTCTATGCCATTAAGGACAACACCGGGACCTGGTGGCTGATGAACGCCGGCGGCCGTGTGGTGGAGATGACCAACAGCAGCAAGGCCAAGAACTACACCCAGATCCTGGGTGTCACCCTGGATAACCCTGCTCCCAACACCATGGCAGTGGCTACGGAGAGCCAGCCGATTCAGACCACCGACCCCACAGGGGAGCCGCAGCCCGTGAGCAGAGGCGGCGCACAGCGCCTGGATGCCGTCAAGCAGATCCTCATGGCTCTGGAAGCCAACGACATCGTGGGTGAAGCCGCCAGCGTGGACGTGACCCGCACGGAGGACATCATCCTGTGGTACGGCAGCCGCTACCAGGTCAACCTGGGCGACACCACGGACCTGGAATACAAGATCGCCTGCATGAACGACGTGATTTTGCAGCTGGGCGACTACGAAACCGGCATCCTGGATGTGAGCTTTACCATCTGGCCGGAGAAGAACAGGGTCAGCTATACCCCCTTTGAGTAACCTCAGTTGGGAACAGTTTGTAAATAATTTGCCGAAAATGCAGATTTTCTATTGACCAATTTGAAAATTAAGGATAGAATGTAGAGAGCATGAGTAAAAAATCAAAACGGAAATCCCTTGACCGTGAACAGATACATAGGAGGAAGAGTGTTATGCCCGAAACGTTACAGGATCGTGTTGTAAAGATCAAAGTCATCGGCGTCGGCGGCGCCGGCAATAATGTCATCAACCGCATGATCGAAGCCGGAGTCGGCGGCGTGGATTTTGTGGTGGTCAATACCGATAAGCAGGACCTGAATAAGTCCATCTGCAAGAATAAGATTCAGATCGGTGAGAAGCTCACCGGCGGTATGGGCGCCGGCTCCAAGCCGGAAATCGGCCGCAAGTCTGCTGAGGAGTCCCGTGCAGAGCTGGCCAAGGCGCTGGAAGGCACCGATATGGTCTTTGTCACCGCCGGTATGGGCGGCGGCACCGGCACCGGCGCTGCACCCATCGTGGCCGACCTGGCCCACGAGGCCGGTATTCTCACCGTAGGCGTGGTGACCAAGCCCTTCAAGTTTGAAGGTGCCAACCGGATGCGCCAGGCGGAGCAGGGCATTGCCGACCTCAACGGCAAGGTGGACTCTTTGATCATCATTCCCAACGACCGGTTGAAATACGTCACCGACCAGAAGATCACCTTCGCCAACGCCTTCGGTATTGCCGACGATGTGCTGAAGCAGGCTGTCACCTCCATTTCCGAGCTGGTGGGCTTCTGCGAGAATGTCATCATCAACCTGGACTTTGCCGACGTGTCTGCCGTTATGAAGGACGCTGGCCGGGCACACATGGGCGTGGGCACTGCCTCCGGCCGGGAGAAGGCGGAGCAGGCCGCTACCGCCGCCGTTTCCAGCCCCCTGCTGGAAACCTCCATCAATGGCGCTACCGGCGTGCTGGTGAACGTCACCGGCTCCTCCGAGATGACCCTGGCCGACGTGGAGACGGCTGCCGGTATCGTCCAGGAGGCCGCCAACCCCGATGCCAACATCATCTTCGGCGCTACCGTGGCCGACAACTTCCAGGATGAGATGCGGGTCACCGTCATCGCCACCGGCTTTGAGATGCAGCAGCAGACCTTCGCACCCCGTGCCTCTGCCCCCGCTGCCGCCGGGAAGAGCGCTGCCCCTGCTGCCCCCAGCTTTGTGCCGGAGGACATTGATACCCCTGTTGTCTCCTCCCGTCAGCCTGCCAAGACCGGGGATATGAGCGACATCGACGAAATTTTCAGCATTTTCAAGCGCTGAGCAAGCTGCCATTCATCCCGTCCCGCTATCGGGACGGGATGCTTCGCTTTTACGGAACAAAAGGAGACGTGTATGGCAACGACCAAGGATTATTTGGCCTTTGTAATGGAGCAGCTGCCCCAGGAGGCATCCAGCCGGGCTATGATGGGGGAGTACGTGCTGTATTACCGTGGCCGGGTGTTTGGCGGATTGTATGACAATCGGCTGCTGGTGAAGCCGATTCCGGCGGCGCTGGCGCTGCTGCCCCAGGCCCGGCAGGAGCTGCCCTATGAAGGGGCAAAGCCCATGCTCCTGGTGGAGGACATGGAGGACCGGGAATTTTTGGTCCGGCTGCTGGAAGCCATGTATCCCCACCTCCCGGAGCCGAAGAAAAAGAAACCCACTGCATAGAGAGGATCAAACCCATGAACATACTTATCGTTAATGATGATTCCATAGATTCGCCGGGAATCGCCCTGCTGGCTCAGGCGGCAGGGGAATTTGGCCGGGTGTGGGTGGTGGCGCCGGATGCCCAGTGCAGCGCCATGTCCCAGAAGCTGTCCATCCGGGGTACGCTGACGGCAAAGCCGGTGCGCGACTTCCCGGCGGCGGTGGCGGGTGCCTACCGGGTCAGCGGCAGTCCGGCAGACTGCGTCCGGGTGGCACTGGACTGCCTGCTGGAGGAGCGGCCGGATTATGTGCTCTCCGGCATCAACGACGGCTACAACGCAGGCTATGAGATCGCCTATTCCGGCACGGTGGGGGCGGCGTTTGAGGCGGTGATGAACGGCATCCCGGCCATGGCCTTTTCCAACGCCTACCAGGCAAGCCTGGATACCCCCAGGGCGTATATCCGCCCCATTCTTCAGGAGCTGCTCCAGGCGGGGCAGAACTGCGGCGAAATTTGGAATGTGAACTTCCCGGACAGAGGGCCGCAGGATGTGGCGGGCGTTCTGCGCCAGCGGTGCATCGGCCCGGCCCGGATGTTTGGCAATGCCTACCTGCGCCGGGATCTGCCGGATGGGAGCTGCCATTTGGAAATTCAGGAAATGGTCCTGCCGGTGGAGCAGGCCATTTCCCAGGACACGGACGTGGCGGCGGTGAGCCGGGGCTATGTGTCCATTGGCAAGGTACTGTGCCCGGTGATGGCCCACTACGCCGAAAGGAGGAGCCTGTGAACGCATACCATGCTCTGGCGGTGAGCTATGACCGCCTGACCAACGATGTGGATTACGAGGCCACGGTGGCTTTCTACCAGACCATTTTGGACCGGGAGGGGCTGCGCCCCAGGACGGCGGTGGACCTGGCCTGCGGCACAGGCTCTGTGACGGCGCTGCTGGCTCGAAAAGGCTTGCAGGTCATCGGAGTAGACATGTCCGAGGAAATGCTCACTGTGGCCCAGCAGAAGGCCGCAGAGCTGCCCTGCGCACCCAGGTTCGTCTGCCAGCGGCTGGAACAGCTGTGGCTGCCCCGGGGCGTGGACCTGGCGGTGTGCGCCCTGGACAGCCTGGACTACATCACGGACCCGAAGCTGTGCCGCCAGGCCATCGGCCGGATTTACAAGGCGCTGAACCCCGGCGGCATTTTTATTTTCGACGTGAACACCCCGGAAAAGCTCCGGGCCATGGACGGCCAGGTGTTTTTGGACGAGGATGACGATGTCTACTGCGTCTGGCGGGGAGAATTTGACGAGCAGACCAACATCTGCTCCTACGGCAAGGATCTGTTCCAGCGCCAGGGGAATCTCTGGCAGCGCTCCTTTGAGGAGCACCAGGAGTACGCCTACGGCCAGCAGGAGCTGACACAATACCTGAAAGCGGCAGGCTTCAGCCGCATTGCGGTTTACGGCGACCGCACGCTGGAACCGCCTCAGCCGGGGGCACAGCGGATTTATTTCAAAGCGAGAAAGGGAATCAGACTATGAATGACTATTTGGTACGTGGCATGACCATGGACGGCTTCGTTAAGGTGGTGGCCATTCGCTCCACGGAGCTGGTCCGCCGGGGCGCTCAGATTCAGGGCACGACCCCCAACGCCACAGCGGCCTTTGGACGGTGCCTTACGGCGGCTTCCATAATGGGCAATATGCAGAAGGTGGAAAACGGCTCCATGACCTTCCAGGTCCGGGGCGGCGGCCCCATTGGCACCATCACCGTGGTGTCGGACCCGGAGGGCAACGTCCGTGGCTGCGTGACGGAGCCTCATGTGCCCCTGGTGGAGAAGTATCCCGGCAAGCTGGACGTGGGCGCTACGGTGGGCACCAACGGCACCCTGACGGTTATCCGGGACTTGCAGATGAAAGAGCCGTACATCGGCTCCACCCCGCTGATCTCCGGGGAGATCGGCGACGACGTCACCGCTTACTTTGCCCAGAGTGAGCAGACCCCCACCGCCTGCGCCCTGGGGGTGCTGGTGGACCGGGACCAGAGCGTGAAGGTGGCCGGCGGCTATCTCATCCAGCTGCTGCCCGGTGCGCCGGACGAGATCGTGGACAAGCTGGAGCAGGGGATTCAGCGTGCCGGTGCGGTGACCCCCATGCTGGAAGCGGGCATGACCCCGGAGGACATCCTGGGCCAGGTCTGCGGCGATTTGGGCGTGGTGTTTCTGGAGACGGCCCCGGTCTGCTACAAGTGCTACTGCTCCCGCAGCCGGGTGGAGAGTGCCCTCATCAGCCTGGGCCGCCAGGAGCTGACGGACATTATGCAGGAGGGAAAAACCTTCCCGGTGGAGTGCCAGTTCTGCGACACGGTGTATACCTTCACCCCGGAGGACATTCAGGAGCTCCTGAAAAGAATTTGAAAAATGAGGTAAAATGGCGAGAAAACCCGGGTGAAATTGTCAAAAAAGTTTTTCAAGAAAAAAGTGAAAAAAGTGCTTGACAAATGGGGACCTTTTGTGTATAATGAACCACGTCGCTGAGGTGAGCAACACAACGAAACACAACGAAACACAACAGCGGCGAGTTCGGGAGCATAGCTCAGCTGGGAGAGCACATGCCTTACAAGCATGGGGTCACAGGTTCGAGCCCTGTTGTTCCCACCACAATCCCTGGCCCGGTGGTGCAGTCGGTTAGCACGCCAGCCTGTCACGCTGGAGGTCGACGGTTCGAGTCCGTTCCGGGTCGCCATTTATATTGCATCTTTGGTGCATTGAGGAAGACTTCTTCCTCATATGCCTCTGTAGCTCAGTAGGTAGAGCAGCGGACTGAAAATCCGCGTGTCGTTGGTTCGATTCCGACCGGAGGCACCATGGTTCCTTTTTAGGAACCAAGATGCGGGTGTAGCTCATCTGGTAGAGCGCCACCTTGCCAAGGTGGAGGTAGCGGGTTCGAGCCCCGTCACCCGCTCCAAAAATAAGGAACGCACTGCGTTCCTTATTTCATATGGTACCGTGGCCAAGTGGTAAGGCAAGAGTCTGCAAAACTCTCATTCCCCAGTTCAAATCTGGGCGGTACCTCCACAACGTCCCAAATGCGAAAGCGTTTGGGACGTTTTTCTATTGTTCGGGTCGAATCCAAAGAAATCTGGATTTTTACAGAAACCGTTGACAAAGGGAACGGAATGTGCAAAAATGAAACTGTAAACCAGCTGCGGCGATGGAAACGATATCACAACTAAGGGCGGGGCAACAAGGCTCTGCCAAATTGGACGAACAATCGCCTCTCGCCCTGTGTCTCAGGAAGTTGCAGCATACAAGAAGGTGATGTTTTGAAACAACTGGATGCACTGCTTGATAAAGAAGATTTATTTTCCTTATTGAAATACGTGGATCAAAGCCAGGTAGATATGTATACGCATTGGGGTGTACGCTTTCAACTCCCTGAAAGTGCAGAAATGATAGACAACACCCAAATATATTGTATCCTGCCAAGGGGAAGCGTGCCCGTTTTTCAGAAAATAAAAAGCAAATCGTGGATTTCCGAAGAGACGGCATGTGTGTAGATTCATCCAACGCTGGTTTCTCCAACGGGACTATATACGCCGGGAGCAATCGGGGTGTCTTCCACAACAACGCCGGAAGTCAACACAATTTTTCGAGCTGCTGCAACTTATATAAAGGCTTCCTACCAACGCACATACGATGGAGGCGTATATATCGCACCAATCCTGCTGAGCAAATGGCGTTCCGGTCAGATCTCGTTCAATTTCTTTGTAACCGCCCATGTTGTGGATATTTTGCAAACCGATTTTTGTCTCGAAGCATTCTTTCACTATATGGAGATGCACGGATGTATAATCAGGGAAGATGGCAGAGATATTCGTGCGCAGGATGCAAACCTCAGTATGCACGCAGATAATTATATCCTGTTTTTCAAGGGGGCCGCATTGAAAGAATGGATCGCTTGCAGAAAACGATATTACTACCCAGAATCGGAATGCGTATTTCTTTGGCGGCAAAAAAATAGCGTCAGATTTATCGCCGATGGCAGGTTTTTTGAATCTGGGGATTCCAATGGCCCTGTAGTCCGGCTGTTTCAATTGATCGAGAATTACTGCAATCACCGGCAGAACGATTTGTGAGTTCAAACAAAACCGGTTGGGAA
>X4_Red_Fox__coassemble_34_pt1 | contig 42236 bp, 34 predicted proteins | sample X4_Red_Fox__metabat2_low_PE_004 | metagenome-assembled genome bin X4_Red_Fox
ATTTTGGGCAGCACATCCGTCAATCCCATGATTGACGGATGTGTTTTTTTGCGGTATAATAGGCTTATCGACCTGGATAAGAAACGGCCGGATTCGGCGGTTTGGGAGGTATGGTTATGAAAGGTATTATTCTCGCCGGCGGGTCCGGCACCCGGTTGTATCCGCTGACCAAGGTTACGTCCAAGCAGCTGCTGCCGGTGTATGACAAGCCTATGATTTACTACCCGCTGTCAACCCTGATGCTGGCTGGGATTCGGGACATTCTCATTATCTCCACCCCGGCGGATACCCCCAAATTCCGGGATTTGCTGGGGGATGGCAGCCATTTTGGCATCCGGCTGCGCTATGCGGTGCAGCCGTCCCCGGATGGGCTGGCCCAGGCGTTTTTGATCGGCCGGGACTTTATCGGCCAGGAGCCCTGCGCCATGGTGCTGGGGGACAATATTTTTTACGGCAACGGCTTTTCGCCCATGCTGCGCCAGGCGGTGCAGAAGGCTGAGAACGGCCGGGCCACGGTGTTCGGCTACTATGTGCCGGACCCGGAGCGCTTCGGCGTGGTGGAGTTTGATGCCCAGGGCCGGGTGGTGTCGGTGGAGGAAAAGCCGGCGCACCCCAAGAGCAGCTATGCCATCACAGGGCTGTATTTTTACCCCAAAGGCGTTTCCGCCATGGCGGAGCAGGTAAAGCCCTCTCCCCGGGGGGAGCTGGAAATCACCACATTGAATGAACTGTACTTACGGGAAGGGAAGCTGGATGTGCAGCTTATGGGCCGGGGCTTTGCCTGGCTGGATACCGGCACCATGGAGAGCCTTTTGGAAGCGGCGGAGTTTGTCCACATGGTGGAAAAGCGCCAGGGCGTGAAAATCTCGGCACTGGAGGAGATCGCCTACCGTTCCGGGTGGATCACCACGGAGCAGCTGCTGGAATCGGCCCAAATGTACGGAAAGTCCCCCTATGGGGAGCACCTGCGCCGGGTGGCGGAGGACCGCATCAAACATCTGCAATAAAGGAGAACACCATGACCATTTTTGTCACCGGCGGCGCCGGATTCATTGGCGCAAACTTCATTTTCCACATGCTGGAAACCCACCCGGATTACCGCATTGTCTGCCTGGACAAGCTGACCTATGCCGGCAACCTCAGCACCCTGGCATCGGTGATGGAGAATCCCAACTTCCGCTTTGTGAAGCTGGATATCTGCGACCGGGATGGGGTTTACGGGCTGTTCGAGGAAGAGCATCCCGACATGGTGGTGAATTTCGCCGCCGAGAGCCATGTGGACCGCTCCATTGAAAACCCGGAGGTATTTTTGCAGACCAATGTTCTGGGCACCCAGGTGCTGATGGATGCCTGCCGGAAGTTCGGCATCACCCGCTATCACCAGGTGTCCACCGACGAAGTCTACGGCGACCTGCCCTTGGACCGGCCTGACCTGTTCTTCACCGAGGAGACCCCCATCCACACCAGCTCTCCCTATTCCGCATCCAAGGCGGCGGCGGACCTGCTGGTGCTGGCCTACCACCGCACCTATGGCCTGCCGGTGACCATCTCCCGGTGCTCCAATAACTATGGCCCCTATCACTTCCCGGAGAAGCTGATCCCCCTGATGATCGCCAACGCCCTGGCGGATAAGCCCCTGCCGGTGTATGGCAAGGGAGAAAATGTCCGGGACTGGCTGTATGTGGCGGACCACTGCAAGGCCATCGATTTGATTCTCCACAAGGGCCGGGTGGGCCAGGTTTACAACATCGGCGGCCACAATGAGATGAAAAACATCGACATTGTCAAAATCATCTGCGATGCTCTGGGCAAGCCCTACTCTCTGATTACCTATGTCACCGACCGGAAGGGCCACGATATGCGCTACGCCATTGACCCGACCAAGATTCATACCGAGTTGGGCTGGCTGCCGGAAACCAAGTTTGCCGACGGCATCCAGAAGACCATCCAGTGGTATCTGGACAACAAGCAGTGGTGGGAAACCATTGTTTCCGGGGAATATCGGAATTATTATGAAAAAATGTATGGAAACCGCTGAGGGCGGGAATTGGGGGAACTATGGGACAGATCACAGTTGAAAAGAATGTCGGCGGCATAGAGGGCCTGTGTGTCATCACGCCCGCCGTCCATGGGGACAGCCGGGGCTACTTTATGGAAACCTACAGCCAGCGGGACATGGAGGAGGCTGGGCTTTCCGTCCAGTTTGTCCAGGACAATCAGTCCATGTCCGTCAAGGGCGTGCTCCGGGGGCTGCATTTTCAGAAGCAGTATCCCCAGACCAAGCTGGTGCGGGTCATCCGGGGCGAGGTGTTCGACGTGGCGGTGGACCTGCGTGCCGGGTCGGAAACCTACGGAAAGTGGTTCGGCCTGGTGCTGTCGGCGGAGAATAAGAAGCAGTTCCTGATTCCCCGGGGCTTTGCCCACGGCTTTCTGGTGCTCAGCGACGAGGCAGAATTCTGCTACAAATGCGACGATTTCTACCACCCCAATGACGAAGGCGGCCTGGCCTGGAACGACCCCGCCATCGGCATCCGCTGGCCCCAGGTACAGGGGACGTATCCGGGCAGCGCCGATGCCCAGGGATATACCCTGGCAGACGGAACGGCGCTGAACCTCAGCGAAAAGGACCGCCACTGGCCGGGCCTGGAGCAGGCACCGAAATTTGGATAATCGAAATCCTTCCCCCTGATGGAGGAAGGATTTTTTGCCCGTCCAGGACCCTGTATCGAACCGGGTGACACCCAGAGGTGGTGGTCTATCGCCAGGGTATCAGGCTCGTAACTGTCAGCGGCCACTGGCCGCCTTGCCTCTCCCTTTGGGAGAGGTGGCACGGCGTTAGCCGTGACGGAGAGAGCTAGGCTTCTCCCACGGGAGAAACTGGTAAAAATCTTTGATTTTTGACTGATGAGGGGTAGAATCGTCGGATTTTTGGCGCTGGTGGTTGCTTTTACGCTGTCGCCCCTCATCCGTCAGCCCTTCGGGCTGCCACCTTCCCCCGAGGGGGAAGGCTTTGGTGCGGTGGAACTTGATAGGTGCAGTAGTAAACTCACGTGGTCGGCGGGGGCGTGCCCCCGCCCTACATACGGTGTACGTTCCCTTTCCCAAAACTATTGAGCTGTATCGAACCGGGTGACACCCAGAGGAAGTGGTCTACTGCCAGGGTAGCAGGCTCGCAACTGTCAGCGGCCACTGGCCGCCTTGCCTCTCCCTTTGGGAGAGGTGGCCAGTGCGCACACTGGGCGGAGAGGGCCTTTTTCACTGACCACAATATATAACGTTGCTGCCCTCTCAGACGAAAATCAAAGATTTTCGCCAGCTCTCCCAGGGGGAGAGCCAAGTTGGGCACTTTTCGTCCGTGAGTGCGGTTTGTTTTGGGGCGGTTCTTTCTTTTTCCCGGAATCTGCGGATTGCAAAATGGGGGAAGGTTCGGTATAATGGGCAGTAGAAAATTCATCGGCGGAGAGAGGATACGCTTATGTACTATTTAGACCCCAATATTGAACATTTGGTCCGGGTTTTTGACCAGAATCAGCGCAAGGATTATCTGCGGCTGGACCTGAACGAGAACCCCGGCGGGCTGCCGGAGGCGTTTGTTTCCCAGGTGCTGGCGGAGGTGACCCCCCAGACCATTGCCCAGTATCCCGAAACCCTGCCCTTTGCCCAGGTGCTGGCGGAGCATTTGGGCACGGACATCCACCACCTGTGCGTCACCAACGGCTCGGCGGAGGCCATCCGCTATGTGATCCAGGCGTTTACCGCCCCCGGCGGGCGGATCGTGGGGGTGGTGCCCTCTTACTTCATGTTCCAGGTCTATTCCCAGATGTACGGCCGCAGCTTCGTGCCGGTGGCCTACCGCCAGGATCTGACCATCCGGGTGGAGGACATTCTGGCGGAGCTGACTCCGGACACCCAGATGCTGATCCTGCTCAACCCCAACAACCCCATGGGCAACGTATACAGCCAGGAGGAATTTACCCGGCTGCTGGATGCCTGCCAGCAGCGGCAGATCACCCTGCTGGTGGACGAGGCGTACCACTATTTCTACCCGGAGACATTCCTGCAGTATGCGCTTCACAACCGGCGGGTGCTGCTGACCAGGACCTTTTCCAAGCTGTTCTCCATGGCGGGCTGCCGCCTGGGCTACGTGGTGGGCTGCCCGGAGGATATCCAGTATGTGCAGAAGTTCTGCACGCCCCACAATACCAATGCGGTGGCCATGCTCTTTGCGGAAAAGGTGCTCACCACCCCCGGCATGGTGGAGCAGCTGGTGGAAAAATTCCGGCAGGGCCGCAGCTATCTGCTCCGCCGGCTGGATGAAAATGGCTACCGCCACCAGGGCGAGGCAGGAAACTTCCTGTTCATCCAGCCGAAAACCGATGCCGAAACCATTGTCCGCCGGATGAAGGCGGAAAAGGGCATCCTCATCAAAGCCTACCCCAAGGTGGGGGCGCTGGGGGACTGCCTGCGGGTGTCCATCGGAGAGGAATGCTACATGGCCCGGTTTGTGGAAGCCCTGCTGGAACTGGACCGGGAGGACGGTGTATGAAAAAGGTCATCACCTACGGCACCTATGACCTGCTCCACCGGGGCCACATCCGGCTGCTTCAGCGGGCAAAGGCCCTGGGGGATTATCTGATCGTAGGCGTCACTGCCGACGATTTTGACAAGAAACGGGGAAAAATCAATGTCCAGCAGTCCCTGATGGAGCGCATTGAGGGCGTGCGGGCCACGGGCCTGGCGGATGAGATCATTGTGGAGGAGTACGAGGGCCAGAAAATCGACGACGTGCGCAAGTACGACGTGGACGTGTTCACCGTCGGCTCCGACTGGGCGGGAAAATTCGACTACCTCAAGGACTACTGCGATGTGGTTTACTTAGACCGCACCGAAGGCGTGTCCAGCTCGGAGATCCGGGCGAAGAAGGCCGGGGTGCGGCTGGGTCTGGCAGGAAATTCCAGCGTGCTGCTGAAATATGCCCGGGAAAGCGGCTTCGTCAACGGCATCACCCTGGCGGGCATATGCACCCGGCGGCAGGAGCTGACGGCCCAGCTGGAGATCCCCAGCCTGCCCTATGACGAGCTGCTGGACGTCTGCGACGGGGTGTACGTCAATGCGCCGCCACAGGAGCACACGGCCTACATCCGCACCGCCTTGCAGCGAGGCAAGCACGTGATTTATGAAGCGCCCCTGGCCATGGACCGGGCGACGGCCCAGGAGCTGCTGGATTTGGCCCGGGAGCGTGGGTGCATCCTGATGGAGGCGGTGAAGACCGCCTACGCTACCGCCTATGCCCGGCTGCTGCTGCTGGCGAAAACCGGGGCCATTGGCGACATTTACAGCGTGGACAGCGTGTGTACCAGCCTGAATACGGACAACGATTCCGACCAAAGCAGCCTCTACGCCTGGGGGCCGACGGCGCTGCTGCCGGTGTTCCAGCTGCTGGGCACGGAGTATACCGGCTGCCGCATGGCGTCCCATACGGACGAGGACGGGAAGGACCTGTTCTGCCGGCTGAGCCTGGAATATCCCCACGCCGTAGCCACCGCCAAGGTAGGCATCGGGGTCAAGTCTGAGGGGGAACTGGTGATTTCCGGCACCAAGGGCTACATCTATGTCCCCGCCCCCTGGTGGAAGACGGACTATTTTGAAATCCGCTATGAAAACAGCAACGACAACAAGAAGTATTTTTACCAGCTGGACGGCGAGGGCATCCGCTATGAGCTGGTGGCCTTCGTCAAGGCCATCGAAAATGGCCGCCTGCTGTCCAACATCACCCGGGAGGAGACGGTGAAGCTCTGCCAGGTGATGGAGGATTTTTGTAAAAAAGAAAACCTGTGGCAGCTGTAAGGCCCAGGATTTGAAAAAGGGGAATGGTTATGGAGATTGGCGTTCAGATTTCCAGCTTAAAGCCGCTGCTCACCACCCGGGAGCAGGTGGCCCACGCCTTTGCCAAGGTGCGTTCTCTGGGCTGCACGGCGGTGCAGCTGCAATGGATCGACCCGGCGGTGCCGGTGGCGGACATTGCCCAGGCGCTGGCGGCGAGCGGCCTGCGGTCGGTGTCGGTGCAGGACTTTTTTCAGCAGGTGCAGTGGAATCTGCCCTACTACCGGGATTTGAACGAGGCCACCGGGGGCACATGGCTGTGCGTCAGCCGCATTCCCCAGGCCTGCAAGTCCCGCCAGGGGCTGGAAGAATTTGCAAGACAATTGGAGGCCCTGGAAGCCCAGGTGCCCGGGCAGCGGCTGTGCTTTCACCCGGTGTACGACGATTATACTGCCCTGCCGGGGGAGAATGCGGTGGATCTTCTGATGGAGCGGCTGCCGGGGCTTTCCCTGTGCCTGGACTTGTACCATCTGGGCCGGTACTGCCCGGATATGCCGGGGTATCTGCGCCGCTGGGCAGGACGGGTGCCTATGGTCCACTTCAAGGACAGCCGGGACGGCCGCCTGGTGCCCGCCGGACAGGGACAAACCAACTGGGACGGCGTGGTGGCGGCCTGCCTGGAAACCGGGGTAGGCTATGGCTTCGTGGAGCAGGAGACTTGGGAGGGGGATCCCTACCTGTGCCTGAAAGCCGCCATGACCTGGCTGGAAGAGCAGATAAAGCAATGTAAGGCGCAGTGAATGGGGTGTATGCTGCAAGTTGTTTTTTCGGAAAGCGAGCGAGGCTCGCTGAAGCAGGCCCTCCACTGCCGCCCGAAAAGCGGGCCGGATGGGCCGATGGGGGTGATTTTCGGTGCACCTCAGGAAGAGCAGGCCCAGGCGCTGGCCCGGCTGAAAGCCCGGCTGGCCAAGGAGCACCGCCGGGCACGGCCCGTTGGCGGCGAGCCTGGGGACGTGCTGTGCCCCTGTCTGGGTCTGGACGTGGGGCCGCTGACGGGAGCGGATGCTGAGCAGGCCCGGTTTCAGCTGCTGACGGCCTGGCTGGGCGGGGACTTCCCCCTGCCGGGGCAGGACCCGCAGGCCAACACCCAGGTCCAGCGGCAGTGGCAAGCCTGCCAGCAGGACCGAAAGCGGCTGCTGGACGGGGCCAGGCAGGGCCAGCCGGTGCGCATCTGGTACAGCCAGGCGCCGTATTCTCTGTGCGGATTTTATGAGACACTGTGGCAGCTGCGGGAGAGCACCTGCCCGGTGACGGCGGTGGAGCTGCCCCAGTGGCGGCTCTTGGAGGGTGGCGTGGTGCAGCGCTGCCACAGCTGGGGAGAGCTGCCGCCTGGGGACTGGGCGGCGTATCTGCCGCTGGAACAGGAGATTCCCCAGAGTGTCCGCTGGGCCATCGCCCTGGACTGGGCGCAGCTGCGCCAGGAAAATGCCCCACTGCGGGCCGTCCTCAGCGGGCGGCTGGTCAGCGTGTCGGCGGATTTCTACGACCCGCTGATCCGTGCCCAGATTCCCGACGGCCCCTTCCGGGTAGCGAGCCTGATCGGCGACGTACTGGGCCGCTACCAGCTGGGAATCGGAGACTGGTGGATAGCCAAGCGCATCCAGGCCATGGAAGCAAAAGGCGAGCTGCGCCCGGTATCCGAAGGAAACAGCTACTACCAAAAAAACCTCGTAATGGCGTAAAAACTCCCCCCTGTTGCCAGGGGGGAGTTTTCTCATTTGCAGCTTCCTTGTGACTATCCCCGGTTCTGCCGGGAAAATACAGAAGCTTCCGTAATTTGCAGATGCACCACTCCCGGTTGGGGCAGGTTTATCTGGATTTCCCACAGACCTGGGTGGCGCTGGGTAATCTGTGCCTGGGGGGCGCTTACCGTTACGGTCTTCTCTCCGGGGCTTAGGGCCACCAGGAACGCCCCAGGCCCGGCGTGGGTGCAGGTCAGCTCTGCCGAAACGCCGGTATTCCCTTCGCTCCACACGGCGGATTCCACAAAGGTGTCAAAGCCGCAGGTCAGCGTTCCCGGCCGGTAATAGCTGGCAAAGAACTGGACAACAGGCGACGACAGGCCGCCAAACTGATGCCAGCCTGCTCCCCGGCGGGTTTCAATCATAAAGTGCTCGAAGCAGTGGTAGGACTCTGCGCACTCCTGCTGCCACAGCTTCAGTATGGTCTGCGCAATTTGGAACGCAAATTCGGTGCGCCCGGCATCCAGGGCCGCCTTAAAGAACATCCACTGGTAGGGCAGCCACACCGCCCCGTTCCAATAGCCGTCCCGGCGGTAATAGGGTGCGCTCTGGTCCACGGTGGACAGGCCGCAGCTGCTCCACAGGTGGGCGCTGCTTTCCAGCTTTTCCCACAGGCGCTGCTGCTGGCTCTCGTCGCAGGCTCCGGCAAACAGCGGGGAAGCGCCTCCCAGGCCCATGTTGTAGTTGCAGCCGCCCTCCGCCCGGAAAATGCCCACAGGCGATCCCTGCTCGTTGTGGCGAACGTAGCCGAAGTAACCGCTTTCCTCGTCCCAGGCGTACATGGACAGCGCCTTCTCCATCTGCCGGGCATCCGCCTCCAGCGCTGCCCCATCCGCCTCCAAGCCCAGCAGGCGGGCGGTGTGGGCCAGAATCTTGGCGCAGCGAATGCCATGGGCCGTAGTAATCACCGGGGTGCAGCTTGCCTCCAGGCCCTGCTGGTGGAGGGCCACCTGGGGCGGATAATCGTCCCAGCCGCCGGAATTGTAGAAATAGTCCCAAGGGCGCAGCAGCCCGCTTTTCAGATTGGCCGTGGTCGAGCCGCTCGTTTGTCCTGTATAAAAGCGGTAGTATTGCAGCAGCCTGGGATAGCAGTACTGCGCCAGCTCCCGGCTGCCGGTCTGGTTCAGCAGCTCCTGATACAGGTAAAACTGCACCGGCACCAGCGAGCCATGGTGAATAAACGCCGTTTCATCGTCTCCCGGCGGCGTCAAATAGGCATTGAGGCAGTCAAAGCCCCGCCGGGCTGAAAACTGCGCCAGGCCCATGCCGATGAAGCCGGAATCCCAGGTGTACAGGCAGTCCCACCAGCGGCCCGGCGTGTTGTGCCGGATATACTGCCCCCGGGTATAGACCGGGTAGACCACGTTGGTGCACAGCACCGCCTGCATCAGCTGCTGGCCCAGGGCGAAGGGCTTGCCGGATTCCAGAGCCGGGGCCGGAGCCATTCCTTGCGCCAGGCGCTGCCAATGCTTTTCCAAGGTTTGGGCTGTGGTGTCCAGGCTGCTCAGCATTTGGCAGACCTGCTCCTGGCTTTCCCCGCTGCACACCACACCGTAGAGCACCTTCCTCTCTCCCGGCGCCAGGGGAATGGGCCTGTGGAACACATTGGTAAAGTGCCCTTTCCCGTTGCCTTGCAGCACATCGTGGACGTGGTCCTGAACCGTATCCCGCAGGAACACGTCCAGCTCGTCGTGGAGGATCTGCCGCAGCTGCACGCTGTCATACGTCCACAGAATGCCATAGACCTCCCGGATGTGGGGATATTTCAGGGTGGTAAATCCGGGATAGGTCCGGATTTCCGGCTGGTGGCCGTCCGGCCGGGGCGTGATCCGCACTTCTTCCTCCCGGCCCTGGGGCAGCAGCACCAGGCAGTCCAGCTTGGCGTGTCCCTGACCCTGAGCCGTCAGCTCCAATGCAAAGCCATCCCCAACCGGCCCCGTTTCCAGAGGCAGGAACACCAGCGCCGGCTCCTGGGCCGGCGGCAGGGTCAGCACCTGGCCGGTGCTCAGGGTGAACACCCCGGCTTCCGTCCCGGGATTGACATACCTCACCCCCAGGCAGGGCTTTTCCAGGGCTTGGGGCAGAGAAAATACAAAGCGGACCCAGTCGCCGGCACCGCTGGGCAGCGGTCTGCCTCCCGGCCCCATACCGGCTGCACAGCCAAAGTTCAGTCCGATGCCGTATCCTGCGGCAAAGCCCTCCACCGGCTCCTCTGCCCGGCGCATTCCGTCCCAGTTCAGATGGTCCGTGGGACGGGGCACTGCAAAGGTCAGGTCCGCATAGTCCTTGGCCAGCAGGCACACCGCCCCCTCCGGCAGCGCTATATGGCAGCCGGTGACCACAAAATCCCGGTAGGACGGACTGGGGTCGTGGGCACTGGCCATATAATGCAGCACCAAATTCTGCCAGGCTTCGGTCTGGTTGCAGCACTCGGTGCGGATCAGGCGCATCTGCGACCCCATATCGGCAAAGGAAACATCTGCATAGACCTGGTCTTTCCAGGCCAGCTCATGGCGCAGGGTGTAGCAGGACAAATCCGGCGCTGCTGCCCAGACGTGGTAGCCGCTTTCAAAGCGCACATTGGGCACATCCACCCGGCGGCGATAAAAACCTGGAAATACCGCCAGGTCGAAGCGCACGCCGTCCATGGCCTGGGGGATGTGGGAAATACCGCTGTAGCCCTTGGTATACGGCCCCCAGGCCGGCAGCGTCAGGTCGTGGGTCTGAAATTCCGTTTTCATAAACACCTCCATAAGGAAATGGGCGGCACACGCAGGAAAATCGCATGTGCCGCCGGTACAGTTTTTTAACCCTTCACAGCGCCGATCATAACGCCCTTGACAAAATACTTTTGCAGGAACGGATACAGGCACATAATGGGCAGGGTGGCAATGACCATGGTGGCATATTTCAGGCCGTCACCAATGATCTCCACATCACCGGAGGAACCGGCCATGTTGCTGATGTCGCTCTGAATCAGCACCTCCCGCAGCACCATTTGCAGCGGATACATGTCCCGGTCGCTGATATACAGCAGAGCCGGGAACCAGGAGTTCCACTGGGCCACGCCGTAAAACAGCACCATCACCGCAAAAATCGGCGCCGCCAGGGGGATCACAATGCGGAAGAACACGCCCAAGTCATTGCAGCCGTCCAGAGAGGCCGACTCCACCAGCTCGTTGGGAATGGTGGTCTGGAAAAAAGTCCGCATGATAATCAGGTTGTAGGTGCTCACCGCACTGGGCAGCACCAGCGCCCAGATGGTATTGAGCATGCCCAGCTGCTTCACCAGCAGATAGGTGGGGATCATGCCGCCGGTAAAGAACATGGTGAAGGCGAACAGACCCATGATCACATTCCGGCCATAGAAATCCTTCCGGGACAGCGGATATGCACCGCAGGCCGTCAGGGCCACGCTGATGCAGGTGCCCACCACGGTATAGACGATGGTATTCCAGTAGCCGTTCCAGATGTCGCTGTCCTTAAACACCTTGGCATACATGTCCAGGGTGAAGCCCTTGGGCAGCAGTCTCACCTCACCCCGCAGCAGGGACATGGGGTCAGAGAAGGAGCCGGCCACAATGTGCAGCAGCGGAATCAGAATCAGCAGGCAGAAGCAGGCCAGCAGCGCATACACCACAAAACTGTACGCCCGCTCTCCGAAGGATTCTTTGATTTTGTTGCGTTTCACCACAAGCTCACCTCACTAATCTTTGCGCTGATTTTGTTGAAGACCTGGATGATGGTGAAGTTGATCACCGCATTGAATAGACCGATTGCCGTAGAGAAGCTGTAGTCGCCGCTCTTGAAGGCCCGGCGGTACAGATATGTGGAAATGACGTCAGCCGTCTCGTAGGTTGCCTCGTTATACATCAGCATGATTTTCTCATAGCCCACGCTGAACACAGTGCCCATGCGCAGAATCAGCATGATCATGATGGTGGGCAGCAGGCTGGGCAGGGTAATGCGGATCAGCTTGTCCCACTTGGATGCCCCGTCCACCGTTGCCGCCTCGTACATAGACGGGTCGATGCTGGTCAGCGCCGCCAGGTACACAATGGAGTTGTAGCCCGCAGACTGCCAGATGTCCGACAGCACATACACCGTCTTAAAATACTTCGGCTCTGCCATAAAGTGAACCGGGTCGCCGCCGCACAGCTCGATGAGCTGGTTCAGCAGGCCGCCGTTGGGGGAGAGGATGGAGTTGACGATGCTCACCACCACCACGGCGGAAATGAAGTGGGGCAGGTAGGCAATGGTCTGCACGCCCTTCTTAAAATACTTGTTGCCCACTTCATTCATCAGCAGGGCCAGCAGAATGGGCACCGGGAAGCCCACCAGAATGGAGTACAGGCTGATGCCCAGGGTGTTCTTGATCAAACGCCAGAAGTACTCGGACTGGAAGAAAGAAATGAAGTGCTTAAAGCCCACCCAGGGGCTGCCCTCAATGCCCAAAAAGGGCATGAAATCCTTAAATGCAATTTGCAGGCCGTACATTGGCCCATACATGAAGATGGCGTACCACGCCAGCGTGGGCAGCAGCAGCAGGTACAGGTACCGGCTCTTCCAGGCCCGTCTGCCGTTGTAGGCCAGGCGGGTGGACGCCCGGCTCATGCTGGCGCTGCGGGGTTTGGGAGCACGCTCTTTTGTGGCCGTTTTTTGTTTCATCTGGATCCTCCTTGTATGTTATACTGCTCCGGTCCAGCCGGAAAGCTGGCCGTGCATCCCCGGAGGGATACACGGCCAGGGGGTCACTTGCAGGTTATGGGATTATTCCGCATTCCAGGCATCCAGTGCGTTCTGGTAGATATCCAGCACCTTACCGATGCCCATGGATTCCACCTTGGCCACATAGGTGTCCCAGTTGTCCAGGGATTCCCGGCCGGTGATGAACTTCATTACCATCTCGTCCACATAGGTCTCGATGTCGGTCATAGCCTCCCGGCGGACGGCGTCATCTCCGGAGCTAAAGGACAGGGAACCGGGGATAACGTACTTCTTGGACTCCTCCAGATAGGGAATGATGCACTCGGTCTTGGCCTTGGCAACCGCCTCGTCATCCAGCTGGCCGGTCAGGTTGGTGCTCAGGATGAACGGGCCGCTGGACTGGGCGAAGGAGTAGGTGCCCACCGCATTCTTGGGAGACAGACCGTTGGGGTTGTGCATCACGAAGTCGGTGAAAATAGGCTTACCGTCCTGCATGGTGTAGTGGGTACCCTCGATACCCATGTTCACCAGCATACCGCCCTCATCGCCGTACATGTAGTCCAGCCACTCGATCACACGGTCCACGTTCTTGCAGCTGGCCGTGATCACGGCAGCCGCCACAGCACGGGGCTCCTGGTCAATGTTGGAATGGATCTGGGTCACGCCCTTGGGGGGCACGGTAGCGTCGGCACGGAAGCCTTCCACGGAAGCGGACATGGTAGCATTCTGTGCGGCCAGCATGCCGCCCAGAGGGCCGTAGAAGGAGCCAACGATGTTCTGCGCCAGCTTGCCGGAGAAGGCGCTGAAGTCCATGGTGATGATTTCCTTGTCGATGTAGCCCTTGTTCCACATCTCGTTCAGCCAGGTCAGGCCTTCCTTATAGCCGTCCTCAATGGGGCCGTACTTCACCTTGCCGCCGTCAGCGGGATCGGTGTAGAAGTCATCCAGCACGCCAAAGGCGGTCACGAAGTTGCGCAGGCCCACCATATCGTAAGAGCCGAAGGGAATCTCGTCGTTCTGGCCGTTGCCGTTGAGGTCGGTGGTCTTCACAGCCTCGAAGTAAGCCTCCCAATCCTCCAGGGTCACGGGGCTTTCCATGTTCAGGGCTTTCAGCCAGTCGGTGCGGATGATGTAGGGCATGTTACCGGACACCCGCTCGTCCAGCATGGGCAGATAGTAGATGTTGCCGTCGGCATAGGTGATGGCCTTGCGCACACCGTCCCGGGCATCGATAGCCGCCTTCAGGTTGGGCATCTTGTTGTCGATGTACTCGTTCAGGGGCAGGATGACACCGGCCTCGCCGTACTTGAGGATGTCCGTCATGGGCATATCCATGATCACGTCAGGCAGCTTGTCATCCATCATCACCAGGTTCAGCCGCTCTTCGTAGTTGTCCTGGGGCGGGTTGTCGAACTCAAAGTCGATGTTGAACTTTTCACCCATGACCTTAAAAATTTCCATCTCTTCCAGGTTGACCTCGTTGGCAGCCTTTCCCTTCAGAATCCGAACGGTGATCCGTTCGTCACCGGATGCAGCGGGTGCATCTTCTGCTGCGGGCTTGCTCCCGGAGCCGCAGGCTGCCAGCAGGCCGGCCACCATGACGATGCACAGCAGCATGCTGACCAAGCGCTTTGTGGTTTTCATTGTTTTTCCTCCTACTTGATAATTGTTTTGCTCCCATGTCCTTGAAAGCGCCTTTAGTTTATCATCAAAAAGTTCGACATGTCAATAGTTTTCAACCGTTTTTCCGATTTTCCGTGTCCAAAAATGCAATATGATTTCTAAACACAATTCACGAAAATTTCATTTTTCTTCCTTTCGTCATGGTCAGGATGTATATTTCACGGTTTCCTCCCTTGACCTTTCCCGTGCAAATCGCTATGCTAACAGCGTGTGAATAGGTTCTTCATAGACTGCGATCACCATACCTGTCAAGAAAGGACGAAGGATTATGCCCAAGAAAATCACAGCCATCATCGTCGGTGCCGGACACCGGGCGCTGCTGTACAGCACCTATGCACTGGAGCACCCCCAGGAATTTCAAATTGTCGGCGTGGCCGACCCGGACCCCATCCGCCGCCGCAAGGTCGCCCAGATGCACGGCTTCGGCGAGGATATGTGCTTTGAAAGCGCCGAGGTTTTGGCCCAGCAGCCCAAGCTGGCCGATGCCGTCATCAACGGCACCATGGACACCCAGCACATTCCCACCTCCATTCCCCTGCTGCGCCGGGGATACGACATGCTGCTGGAAAAGCCCTTTGCCGTCAACGAAGAGGAAATGTGGCAGCTTCAGCAGGTGGCCCAGGAGACCGGCCGCAAGGTTATGATCTGCCATGTGCTGCGCTATGCCCCCTTCTATACCGCCATCAAGGAGCGGCTGCTGGCCGGTGAAATCGGTGACATTATCAACATTCAAGTCACCGAGCACGTCAGCTATCACCACCTGGCGGTGTCCTTTGTCCGGGGCAAGTGGGGCAACGAGCAGGAGTGCGGCGCTCCCATGCTGCTGGCAAAATGCTGCCACGACATGGACCTGATCATGTGGCTGATGAGCGGCGTGGCCCCCAAGCAGCTGTGCAGCTTCGGCTCCGACTTCCAGTTTGACCCTGCCAAAAAGCCCCAGGGCGCCGGCAAGCGCTGCCTGGTGGACTGCCAGATCGAACCCCAGTGCCTCTACTCTGCCAAAAAGCACTACATTGACCATCCCGACCGATGGGCCTTCTACGTCTGGGACTGCCTGGAACACCTGGACAATCCCACCATTGAAGACAAAATCCAGTCTCTGAAAACCAACAACATCCACGGCCGCTGCGTCTGGGACTGCAACCACACCGTGGTGGATCACCAGAGCGTGATGATCAACTTTGAAAACGGCGCTACCGCCACCTTAAATATGATTGGCGGCACCGCCAAGCCGGAGCGGAACATCCACATCCTCGGCACCAAGGGCGAAATCAAGGGTGTCTTCGACGATTCCGTGTTCAAAATCCGCCACATCGACACCACCAGCCAGCTGGGCTGGCAGGAGGACGTGGTGGACCTCAACATCGGCGGCGACAAGAGCGGCATGACCGGCTCCCACGGCGGCGGCGACCTGCGGCTGGTAGAGGACTTCGTCCGGGTGCTGCAAGGCCAGACCCCGTCCATCTCCCGCACCAGCATTGCCGACTCCATCAACGGCCACCTGTCCGTATTCCGGGCTGAAAAGTCCAGAAAAAACGGAACTGTCGAGGAAATGCCTGCACTATAATCTTTTCTTCGCAAAAATGGGCTGTTGCAGCACTTGCAACAGCCCAATGTGTCTATATGGAATACCCCGCCTCAAAGGCCCCGGGTGTTCAGCTCCAGATTCTGGAACGTCTCCAGCTGTAGGCGTTGCTGCTTGTCCGCAAGGGTACAGCGATTGCCATCCGCCGCAATTTCGGTGCCCGGAATGTTCCCTGCCTGAAATGCCGGATTGCCCAGGCCGGACTTTATCATGCGGAAATTGCAAATCTGCACATTTTTCCCCCGGCTCTCCATCAAAATGGCGGGCTGGCTGGCATCCTGGCCGGTATAATAGCAGGTCAGGCCGTCGATGCACACGTTTTCCAAACAGCCAATGCCTACCGGCTCCTGCTCCTCCCGGAACAGGGGCGTGCGGCAGTAGCGTGCCCCGTCGGCATTGACGGCGTAGCAGCGGAAACCGCCGTAAGCATTGCGGATGGTGATATTACGAATGGGGGCGGTAACGCTGAGCAGCCGGATGAGGGTGTGGCAATTTTCCGCATAGAGATTTTCAAACACAATGTCCTCGATCGGCCCCCGGACCATGCCCACATTCTCCACCCGCTCCATGCTGTCGTCGGCATTCATGGCAATCAAATCATCGTTGGTCTGCCCATAGGACAGCGCCCGGATGTTTCGCACCCGGCCATGGCGCACTTCCCCGTTGAAATGCAGCCCGTCCTGATTGTGGGCCGGTGCATCGCTGAGGAATGCCACATTGTCGATGACAAAGCCATTCAGCCGGGCCATGCGAATATTATATGTCAGAGAATTGGCCACCGTCAAATCCTGCAGCACCAGATTTTCCACATGGCAGAAGTTCAGCACTGCCCCGGAATAGCCCGTCAGGTCCAGAATATCTCCCTTGACCATCTGCTCCCCCCGGTTATTTCCGTCCCAGATGCCGCCGATGATTCGGATATCCCAGTTTCCCCGGTCATGGTCTGCATTGTCCAGCAGGAACTCCCCCTGAGACCAGCGGCGGCTTCCATCCATCACCATCCGGGCATTTGGCTCCGCCAGCACCGTTGTGCCGCTGCGAATTTTCAAAGTTTTTCCGATGCGGTAGCAGCCCTGGGGAATCAGGACCTGCCCTGCGCCATCCAGCGCCTTCTGAAAGGCTGCGCTGTCGTCATGGACACCATCCCCCACTGCACCAAAGGAACGAACCGATGCCATATCATCTTCCCCTTTCCAAAATTGAACTGGCAGGGGTATTATAGCAAGCCTGTCTCTGGTTGACAACCCCGGAAATCCGGCCCTCCCGGCGGAATTCCACCCTGCTCTTGTATTTTCTCAGAACTGTGATAAACTGATACTCTCACCCGACAGAATCTATCTTGGAGGCCCCTATGAAAAGTCTGCTTACATCCGATTCAACCCTGGTGGTGCTGACCATGCGGCTGGGGGATTTGGTGCTGCTGAATCTCTGCTTCCTGCTGTGCTGCCTGCCCATTATCACCATTGCCCCGGCCTGCTCTGCCCTGTACAGTGTCTGCTTCCGCATGGGAACACGCCAGGAGTACAAAGCCGTCCCCGGCTTTTTCAAAGCCTTCCGGCAGAACTGGAAGCAGGGCATCGGGTTGAGCCTGATCCTCGGCGGGCTGCTCCTGGGTGCCGGATACGCCTTCGTGCTGTTTCTCAGCGCCGGCCCGGCCCTGCGCTATGCCCTCATCCCCAGCCTGATGGTGCTGCTGGTGGTGCTCATGGTGGCCAGCTATGCCGTGGCGCTGATGAGCCTGTTTGACAACACCACAGGCCGCACCCTGAAAAATGCCTTGATCCTGAGCCTGAGCTATCTGCCCCGGTCTTTGTGCGTTGCCGCTGTAAACGCCGCCCCGCTGGCGGTGCTGGTGGCCGCTCCCGGCCTGTTTCTGCGGCTGAGCATTTTTTTGATTTTTCTTTACTTCTCAGCTGCCGCCTTCCTGAACAGCCGCATTCTGGGCAAGGTCTTTTCCCAGTTTCTGCCCCAGGAACCGGCAGAATGACCCGGCTGTGGAGCCATTGCTTTTTCCCCTGTTCTCTGATAGAATAAACGTCCCCTAACAAATCTGTGGAAGGAGGTGCGCCAGTCGGCTGCTGCATTAGCAGGCGAACCAGGCAGACCCGTGCAAAAGAAACTGATCGTCCGCCTTTGGCTGTCCCGTCTGGGAAAATATCTGCTGATTCCCGCCGCCTTATGCGTGGTTCTCTTCCCGCTGTACAGCATTTTCCATCAGCAGACCATCAAGGTGCAGCTTTCCGATGCGGAGGAGCTGCTGGCCACTGCGGCCAATACCTTCGACGGCTATCTTTATAACATCCGTTTTGTCACCAACAAGCTGTTTCACGACTCCACCATCACCCTGCTGGCTGCCAGCCGGGACGGACTCTCCCTCTGGAGCGACACCACCGCCCAAACCGCCTCCAAAAAGCTGGAGGACCTGACCTACAGCATGTCCCCGGTGGCCTACAGCTATGTGACCTTTGCCCGAAACCAGCTGGTTATCGACAATACCCGCCTTTGGCAGAGCTATGCCAGCTTCTACCCCGGCACGCTGGAATACAGCGGCGTATCCCGGGAGGATTGGCGGCGCTGGCTGCGGCCCAAGCAGCTGACCTGTCAGCCTGTGCAGCAGATTCTGCTGTATCAGACCGCCTATCCGGACAACTATCTGACCATTACCCAGCCCTTTTTCGATTCCAACAACCGGTTTATGGGCAGCTGCACCATGCTGCTGCGGGAACGGCAGCTGATTGAGCTGTTTCTGCCTATGGAGGAGTGGCGCAGTGAGGGCATGTTCTATATCACCCGAAACGACGGCCAGCTGCTGCAAACCTACCACTACGACCCCGCCTCGCCCCTGGCCGGGGATTTGGGAAACGGCCCGGTGCGCTACAATGGACGGGACTATCTGCTGCTGCGCCAGGAGCTGCCTGACTTGGATGCCGTTGTCACCGTGGGGCTTCCCTATGAGCTGTTTGCCGAAAACCTACAGGCCGTCCATCGGGGCATCTGGGTGTATTTGGCAGCGGGCTTGGCCGCCTGTCTGGTGCTGAGCACCACCATGACCCTGTGGGATATGCGCCATCTGCGCCCTGTTATCGAGGCCCTGGACCAGCGGGAGCACACCAACAGCAAAATCCTGGAAAAGGTCATCCTCCACAAGCTCAACGCCAGCAACCAACTGGCCATCGAGCTGGAAAAGAGCCGCAACCAGATCGAGCACGGTCTTATGGAAATGCTGCTGCGCACCGGCTACACCGTCTCTGCGGCAGACCAGGCCCTGCTCAGCGACCAGCTTCAGCTGACCCGCTGGAACTATCTGCTGATGATCCCTGCCCAGCAGACGTCCCAGGAGGGTGTCTGCCAGGAGGTGCAGCTGATGCTGACCACCGAACAGCTGTATCAGTGCTATGGCCAGCGCCCCTATGTCCACAGCGGTGCCGACGGCAGTATTCTGGCCATTCTGCACCTGGATGATGCCAGCGGCTATCCCCAGCTGCGCCAGCAGACCCTTCTGCTTCAGCAGCAGCTGGACCTTTCCTCTGCCCTGACCCTCAGCGCCGCCTTCCCCAGCATGGAGCAGCTGTCCAGCGTATACTGGCAGGTGCGCAACGCCGCATTGAATGCAGAAGCCGCCGAAAAGGTCGTCTTCCTCAGCAGTCAGGACAAAGCGCCGGTCACCATTCCGGAGGTCACTGTCTTGGAGCGGCTGCGGGAGTACCTGCTGTCCGGGTATACCGAGCAGGCCCAGGAGCTGGTGCGGCAGATGTTCGGCCAGGAGGTGCCACGGCCCCAGGATTTCCAGCAGATTTTTTACAGCGTCCGGGGCGTTCTGCTGAATGCCGCAGAAAAAACCGGCTGCGAGGACATTGCCTTTTTGTGCAACTACGACCGCCGTCAGTCTATGCAGAAGCTGATTCAGAATCTGTGCGACGGCTGTCTCGTCATCGGCGGCCATATGGATTCCCTGAAACAGAGCCACAACCTCAACCTGCAAAAAAGCATTTTGCAGTGGCTGGGTGACCATTACCAAAACCCGGACCTGAACGCCGCCATGGTGGCCGACCAGTTCCAGATTTCCAAGAAGTACGTCTCCCAGTTTCTCAAGGACCAGACCGGCAAAAGCTACAATGAGTATGTAGAGGACCTGCGGCTGAATCACGCCATGGAGCTGCTGAAAACATCGGATTTGAGTGTCACGGAAATCGCCACAGCCTGCGGCTTTTCCTCCCAGAATACCTTCTACAAGGCGTTCCGCCGCCGCTACGATGTCTCCCCCTCCTCCATCCGCCGTGGTCTCCGCCAGGAGGACGCCTAAGCCCCCTAATAATGTAATCCCCGGGACTGCCAAAGCAGTCCCGGGGTTTTTCTTTACTCTCGCCATTTCTGAATCAGGCTGCGGATTTGGGCGGTTAGTTTGGCGTTTTCCTTGTTGGGTTTGCCACGGCGCTGGTGGACGAGGGCCAGCAGGTCCTCTGCCGCTGCCAGCAGTTCGCCGTAGACCTGGCGGGCACGCTGGCTGCCCTTGAAGGCCGCCTCCCGGTCGATGCGCACGCCGTCGGTATAGGCGGTGAGCCTGCCTGTGCGCAGGTCATACTCCGTGCCGCTGTAAGGTGCCTCGGCATAATAGCCCAGGCTGTCCAGGGTCGCCCGGAAGGCTTCACAGGCGGCATCCTCGCCGTGGTTGATGAATACCATCTGGGGCTTCTTCTGGAAGCCCTCCAGCCAGGCCAGCAGCCCGTCCCGGTCGGCGTGGCCGGAGGTGCCGTGTAAGGTGGCGATGGTTGCGCAGACCGCAATGTCCTCCCCGAAAAGCTTCACCGATTTGGCTCCGTCCTGGAGCTTCCGGCCCAGGGAATTCTCCGCCTGGTAGCCCACGAACAGGATCACGCTCTCCTTGCGCCACAGGTTGTGCTTGAGATGGTGGCGAATCCGGCCCGCCTCGCACATACCGCTGGCGGAGAGGATGACCTTGGGGGTCCTGTCCTCGTTGATGGCCTTGGAATCCTCCGACGTGACGGAAAGCCGCAGGCCGTCGAACCAGATGGGGTTGATGCCTGCATCCAGCACCGCCTGGGTCTCCCGGTCAAAATAGCTCTGGTCGCATTGCAGGAAAATGTCGGTGGCCTCCACCGCCAGCGGCGAGTCCACGTACACCGGGAAGTCACCGTGGCCGGTAATGAGATTGCGCTGCTTGATCTCCCGGATAGCATAGAGCATCTCCTGGGTGCGGCCCACGGCAAAGGAGGGAATCACCAGATTGCCCCCCTGGTCCAGGGCCTGCTGGATATAGCCCGCCAGCTCCTGGGCCACGTCCCGGCGCTCCTGGGCGTGGAGCCGGTCGCCGTAGGTGGACTCGATCACCAGATAGTCCGCCTCCTCCACCGGCTGGGGGTCCCGGAGCAGGGGCTGGTTGATGTTGCCCACGTCACCGCTGAATACGATTTTCTTGGTCAAATCTCCCTCGGTCAGCCACAGCTCAATGGCCGCCGAACCAAGCAGATGGCCGATGTCCGTCATCCGCAGGATGACTCCCTCCGCCACTTGCAGCGGCTCCTGATACCGGCAGGGCCGCAGCTGCTTGATGGCGGTCAGGGCATCCGCCATGGTATAGGCCGGCTCCACCAGCGCCTCCCCGGCCCGCTCCGCCTTGCGGTTGCGCCACTGGGCTTCGGACTCCTGGATGTGGGCCGAGTCCCGCAGCATGATGTTGCACAGGTCGCAGGTGGCCTGGGTGGCATAGATCGGCCCGGTGAATCCCGCCTGGCACAGCTTGGGCAGCATGCCGGAGTGGTCGATGTGGGCGTGGGTCAGAAACACCGCCTCAATGGCGCTGGGCAGCACCGGCAGGGTGATGTTCTGGAACACGTCCACGCCCTGCTCCATGCCGCAGTCCACCAGATAATACCGGCCCCCAACTTCCAGCAGCGTGCAGCTGCCGGTGACTTCGTGGGTGGCCCCTATGAATTGAATTCTCATGGAAGCACCTCCTGGATAGGATTTTCTTGATTGTAGCACAATATTCACAAGGGCTCAAGGAAGTTTCTGCAAAATTTTAGATAAATTCACAAATAGGTTTCCCCCGTTTTTCCCCGGAACCGCCGTGTTTTGCAAATTGACCCTAGGAATTTTGAAACAAATGTGCTATGATAGAGGAAATCCAAGATTTTTCCACGAGGTGAACCCATTATGGAACAGAAGCAAACCCAAGAAAACGACCAGATGCCGACGGAATCTCAGATCTATACGCCCCGGCCGGCGTGGCAGGTTTGGGCCGCCCGTGGCGCTGCGGCGGTGTTTTTGGTGCTGGTGGTCATCCAGATCCTCACCATCGCCCGGGGTGGCCTGTAATGCGGATCCTCGGCATTGACCCGGGCTACGGCATCACCGGCTTCGGGCTGATCGAGGCCCAGCGAGGCCAATACCGGCTGCTCAACTGCGGGGCCATCACCACGCCCCCCAACACCGATTTTTCCTGGCGGCTGGAAATGATCTACCACGACATGACGGAGCTGCTGCGGCTTTCCCAGCCGGAGGCGGTGGCCATTGAGGAGCTGTTCTTCGGCCAAAACGTCACCACCGGCATCAACGTGGCCCAGAGCCGTGGGGTGCTGCTGCTGGCTATCCGCCAGGCCGGGCTGCCGGTGTTTGAGTACAAGCCCATGCAGGTCAAGCAGGCCCTGGTGGGCTATGGCAGCGCCACCAAGCGCCAAATGCAGGACATGACCAAGCGGCTGCTCCACTTGCAGGCCGCCCCCAAGCCCGACGATGCCGCCGATGCCATCGCCATCGCCCTGTGCCATGCCAGAGCCAGCACCTCCCTGCTGGCGAAAGCCGCCCAAACCAGGCCGTAAGAGCGCACGGACAATTGCCGATTTTGGAATCGGCTGTGCCGATGATTCTAGCCCTGGCAATTGGAAAACGGATCGTTTTATCCCAAATCATCATTTTCACTGCACCTGACCGGTCTGGGAACAGGCGGACGGCCATTGGCCGCCCCTAAGCCTTGTCTGGCAGGAGAAAGGACACACCATGCTTTACTACGTTTCCGGCACGGTTTCGGTGTTGGAGCCTGGGCTGGCCGTGATCGACTGCGGCGGCGTGGGCTATGGCTGCCGCATTACGGCCTACACCGCCGGGCAGCTGAAACTGAACCAGTCCGCCCGGCTGTACATCACCGAATCCATCCGGGAGGATGCCTTTGACCTGTACGGCTTTTCCAGCCGGGAGGAGCAGCACTGCTATGAGCTGCTCACCTCTGTCAACGGTGTGGGCCCCAAGGCCGCCATGTCCATCCTGGCCGCCGGGCCTCAGAATTTCACCCTGGCGGTGATGACCGGGGATGAAAAGCTGCTCACCGCCGCCCAGGGCGTGGGCAAGAAAATTGCCCAGCGGATCATTCTGGAATTAAAGGACAAGATCGGCGGCGGGGATACGGAGCTGGACTTCACCGCCGGACCGGCCTCTGCCCCGGCGCAGACCGGCTCTGCCGCCGCCCTGGCCCGGGCCGCCTTGCAGGAGCTGGGCTACAGCCCCGCCGAAATCAGCGCCGCCCTGAAGGGTGCCGACCCCGCCGCCTCCACCGAGGAGCTGGTGCGCCATGCCCTGCGGGCTATGGTGATGAAGGGCTGAGCACGTATTTTGTATCTTCACAGTGAGGTTTCGCTATGAGTTTGGAATTTTCCCAGGAGCTGGAAAGCCCCATCATCTCCCCCACCTTTGCCCCCCAGGATGCAGGGGAAATCGGCCTGCGGCCGAAGCTGCTGGCCGACTACACCGGCCAGGAGAAGGCCAAGGGCAACCTCTCCATCTACATTGAAGCTGCCCGCCGGCGCAGCGAACCCCTGGACCACACCCTGCTCTACGGCCCGCCGGGCCTGGGCAAAACCACCCTGGCCGGGGTGATCGCCAACGAAATGGGGGTAAACATCCGCATCACCTCCGGCCCCGCTATCGAAAAGCCGGGGGATTTGGCGGCACTGCTCACCAACCTGAACCCCGGCGACATTCTGTTCATCGACGAAATCCACCGGCTGAACCGGGTGGTGGAGGAAATCCTCTACCCCGCCATGGAGGACTTTGCCATTGACATCATCGTGGGCAAAGGCCCCAGCGCCAACTCCATCCGGCTGGATCTGCCCAAGTTCACCCTGGTGGGAGCCACCACCCGGGCCGGACAGCTGTCCGCTCCCCTGCGGGATCGGTTCGGCGTGAATCTGCGGCTGGAGCTGTACTCCCCGGAGGAGCTGGCCCGGATCGTCACCCGCTCCGCCACCATTTTGGGAATGCCCATCGACCCTGCCGGGGCTATGGAGATCGCCTCCCGCAGCCGGGGCACGCCCCGAATCGCCAACCGTTTCCTGCGGCGGGTCCGGGACTTTGCCGAGGTCATGGGCGACGGCACCATCACCAAGGAAGCCGCCGACCTGGCCCTGAAGCGGCTGGAAGTGGACAGCCTGGGCCTGGACAACATCGACCGCCGGATGCTCACCGCCATCATCCGCAACTACGGCGGCGGCCCGGTGGGGCTGGAAACTTTGGCCGCCACCATCGGCGAGGAAGCCGTGACCCTGGAGGACGTGTACGAGCCGTATCTCATGCAGCTGGGCTTTCTCACCCGCACCCCCCGGGGCCGGTGCGTCACGGGTCTTGCCTATGAGCACCTGCACCTTCCCTACGAGGGGCAGACCCAGTTCTCCATTTGATTCCAGAAGCCCCGGAAGTTGGATAATTTCCGAAAAAGTGGGGAAAATTTTTTACAAACCATTGACATTAGGTGCGCATTTGTGTATAATCCGATTTGTGGCAAAACTGCCGCAGTATTACAACCGACCCTGCGTTATAACAGTTCATTTTGGGATTTCACGGGGCAAACAAACCGAAGAGAGGTATTTCCAATGTACGAAGATAAGACTTTAGTGTGCAAAGAGTGCGGCAACGAGTTCGTGTTCACCGCCGGTGAGCAGGAGTTCTACGCCGAGCGCGGCTTCCAGAACGAGCCCCAGCGCTGCAAGGCCTGCCGTGATGCCCGCAAGAACGCCACCCGTGGCCCCCGTGAGTTCTTCACCGCTACCTGCGCCCGTTGCGGCGGCGAGGCGAAGGTTCCCTTCCAGCCCAAGTCCGACCGTCCCGTGTACTGCAGCGAGTGCTTCGCTCAGATGCGGGCCAACGGCTAATCACGGCCAACCAAAAAGTATCCCAGGACCGATTTTTCGGCCCTGGGTCTTTTTTTGCCTTTTCACCCGTGCCGCCGCACATTCGCCGGACCGGACTGGATCACCGGCGGCTTCGGGTCGGCCGCCTCCCAGGGGATGGTCTTTTTTTCGTCCTCTTTCATGGTGCTCACCTCCCGGGTAGTATGCGCCGCCTGCCGCCGGATGATACCGCCGTTGGGAAATGTAAACTTTTTTTGAACCCCCTTGCACTGGGAATGGGGTTGTGCTAGAATTTTACGTAGCTTGCTACATTTTTTACGGAGGTGATCGTCTTGCCTGTTCACTACGGCCATTTGATTCGCATTCTCCACTGGCGCACCGACCAAACCATCACCGACACCCTGGACAAGCTGGGGCTGACCGCCTCCCAGGGCCGGGTGCTGTGGTACGTGGCCCACCATCCTGAGCCGCCCTGCCCACGGGATATTGAAAGCGACTTCCATTTGAGCCACCCCACCGTCTTGGGCCTTCTGTCCCGGCTGGAACAGAAGGGCTTTTTGCAGCTGCGCACCGACCCCCAGGACCGGCGGTGCAAGCGCATTTACCTGCTGGAAAAAGGCAGCGCCTGCCAGACCCAGATCCAGCAGCGGATCCACCGGCACGAGGCCCAGCTGGTCCGGGGCTTCACCCCGGAGGAGCAGGCCCAATTTGCGGATTTTCTACAGCGGGCCATTGAAAATCTCCAAGAATGTCCAACCAAAACCAAGGAGGAACCCAACAAATGATACGCAAACTCGCCCGGAGTATCCGGGAATACAAATGGTCGGCCATCCTCAGCCCCCTTACCATGATCGGCGAGGTCTACATGGAGGTGCAGATCCCTCTGGTACTGGCCAACATTGTGGATTTTGGGGTGCAGCAGGGAAATATGGCAGCCGTGGTCAAATACGGTCTGATTCTGGTGGCCTACGCCCTGATGTCCCTGGCCTTCGGCGTGGCCTCGGCCTTCTTCGCCGCCCATGCCGCCACCGGCTTCGCCCGGAACCTGCGCCACGACATGTTCTACCAGGTGCAGACCTTCGATTTTTCCAGCATTGACAAGTTCTCCACTTCCAGCATCGTCACCCGGCTGACCTCTGACGTGGCCAACATCCAAATGGCCTTCCAGATGATGATCCGCATGGCCATCCGCTGCCCCATGATGCTGATCCTCGCCACCACCAACGCCTATTCCATCAGCCCCCGGCTGTGCCTGGTGTACTGTGTGGTGCTGCCCCTGCTGGGACTGGGGCTGTATCTGCTGATTCGCATTGTCTACCCCATTTTCGACCGGGTATTCCGCACCTATGACCAGCTGAACAACGTGGTGCAGGAGAACCTCCACGGCATCCGGGTGGTGAAGTCCTTCGTCCGGGAAGCCCGGGAGACGGAGAAATTCACCACGGTGTCTTCCCAGATCTACCAGGATTTCTGCAAGGCCGAGCGGACCATGTCCTTCAATAACCCCTTGATGCAGCTGGCGGTTTACACCTGCATTCTGGTGATTTCCTACCTGGGTGCGGTGATGGTGGTCCAGTCCGGCAACAATGCTGCCGCCGGCCTTACCACCGGGCAGCTGACCTCCATGTTCACCTACACCACCCAGATCCTCAGCTCGCTGATGATGCTGTCCATGGTCTTCGTTATGCTCACCATGACCCGTGCTCCTCTGCGCCGGACGGCGGAAATCCTCACCGAGCAGCCGGAGCTGCACAACCCGGCGCAGCCTGTGACCCAGGTGGCCGACGGCTCCATCGATTTTGAGAATGTCAGCTTCCGCTATGCCAAGAACGCCCAGCGCAACGCCCTGGACCGGGTGGATCTGCACATCGCCGCCGGCATGACCGTGGGCATTCTGGGCAGCACCGGCTCCTCCAAGTCCACCCTGGTGCAGCTGATTCCCCGGCTGTATGATGTCAGCGAGGGCAGCCTGAAGGTGGGCGGTGTGGACGTGCGGCAGTACGACCTGCAAACCCTGCGCAACAGCGTGGCCATGGTGCTGCAAAAGAACGTGCTGTTCAGCGGCACCATCAAGGAAAATCTCCGCTGGGGCAATCCCAATGCCACCGACCAGGAGCTGGTCCACGCCTGCCGGCTGGCCTGCGCCGATGAATTTATCCAGGGCTTCCCCAAGGGCTACGACACCTACATCGAGCAGGGCGGCACCAACGTCTCCGGCGGCCAGAAGCAGCGGCTGTGCATTGCCCGTGCCCTGCTGAAAAACCCGAAAATCCTCATTCTGGACGACTCCACCTCCGCCGTGGATACCGCCACCGATGCCCGCATCCGCAAAGCCTTCCGGGAGGAGATTCCCGGCACCACCAAGCTGATCATCGCCCAGCGGATCTCCTCCATCCAGGATGCCGACCTGATCGTGGTGCTGGATGGCGGCGCCATCAGCGCCATGGGCACCCACCAGGAGCTGCTGGCCAGCTCCCCCATTTATCAGGAAGTTTACTACTCCCAGCAGAAAGGAGCCATGGAATAAATGCCCCCGGTAAAAATGCGCGGCGACGGCCGCAAAGCCAAAAATCCCAAAAAGACGATCGCCCGGCTGCTTGGCTATTTGGGCGCCTACAAAAAATCGCTGATCGTGGTGGTGATCTGCATCATCCTCAGCGCCGTGGCCCAGACCGCCAGCGCCTCCTCCCTGGGCGCTCTGGTGGATGACTACATCAGCCCCCTGCTGTCCCAGGCTGTGCCCGATTACGGCCCGCTGGTGAAATTCCTCGCCGTAATGGCCCTGATTTACCTCACCGGCATGCTGGCCTCGTTCCTGTACAATTTTCTCATGGTCCGGGTGGAGCAGGGCACCCAGAAAACCATCCGGGACGAGATGTTTGCCCACATGCAGACTCTGCCCATCCGCTACTTCGACACCCACCCGGTGGGCGACATTATGAGCCGCTACACCAGCGACATCGACACCCTGCGCCAGATGATTTCCCAGTCCATTCCCCAGTGCATCCATTCGGTGGTCACCCTGGTGGTGGTCTTCACCGCCATGCTGCTCACCTCCCCCATTCTCACCGCCGTGCTGCTGCTCACCGTCTCCGTCATCGTGGTGGTGACCAAAACCGTGGCCGGGAAATCCGCCCGGTTCTTCATCGGCCAGCAGACCGCCCTGGGCGCCGTCAACGGCTATGTGGAGGAGATGATCAACGGCCAGCGGGTGGTGAAGGTATTCTGCCACGAGGATGCCGCCAAGCGGGACTTTGACGAGCTCAACGACACCCTCCGCCGCAACGCCCTCCGGGCCGGTGTCTACTCCAACGTTATGGGGCCGGTGAACAACAACCTGGGCTACATCCAGTACGCCATCCTTGCCATTGTCGGCGGCCTGATGGCGGTGTACTCCGGCGGCAGCCTGCTGACCCTGGGCAAGCTGATTGCCTTCCTGATCCTCTCCCGGTCCTTCAACCAGCCCATTTCCCAGGTGAGCAACCAAATCAACTCCATTGTCATGGCCCTGGCCGGAGCGGAGCGGGTGTTCGACCTGATGGATGAGCCTTCCGAGGAAGACCACGGCTATGTCACTCTGGTCAACGCCGAAATCGCCCCCGACGGCACCATCACCGAGTGCGACCACCGCACCGGCCACTGGGCTTGGAAGCATCCCCACAAGGCTGAGGGCACGGTGACCTACACCGAACTCAAGGGCGACATCACCATGTTCAATGTGGACTTTGGCTACGAGCCGGGAAAAACCGTGCTCCATGACGTGACCCTGTACGCCACCCCCGGTCAGAAGATCGCCTTCGTGGGGGCCACCGGCGCCGGCAAGACCACCATCACCAACCTGATCAACCGCTTCTATGACATTGCCGACGGCAAGATCCGCTACGATAACATCAACATCAACAAGATCCGCAAAACCGACCTGCGCCGGTCCCTGGGTGTGGTGCTTCAGGACACCAACCTGTTCACCGGCACGGTGATGGACAACATCCGCTATGGCAAGCTGGATGCCACTGACGACGAGTGCATCCACGCCGCCAAGCTGGCCAATGCCCACGATTTCATCACCCGCCTGCCCCAGGGCTACGACACCATGCTCACCGGCAACGGCAGCCGCCTGTCCCAGGGCCAGCGCCAGCTCATCGCCATCGCCCGGGCCGCCGTGGCAGACCCTCCGGTGATGATTCTGGACGAGGCCACCTCCTCCATCGACACCCGGACGGAAAAGCTGGTACAGGACGGCATGGACGCTTTGATGAAGGGCCGGACGGTATTCGTCATCGCCCACCGGCTCAGCACCATTATGAACTCCGACTGCATCATGGTCCTGGACCACGGCCGCATCATCGAACGGGGCACCCACGACGACCTCATCGCCCAAAAGGGCACCTACTACCAGCTCTACACCGGCGTCTTCGAACTAGACTAATGCGGCGTGCCGCCGCTGTCAATGGCGAGCCTGATACCCTGGCGGTAGACCACCACCGCTGGGGGTCACCCGGTTCGATACCGCTCAGAAAACGGATGGGTATGTTAACCGTGCGTAGGGCGGGGGCATGCCCCCGCCGCCCACGTGAGTTTACTGCTGCATCCACCAAGTTCCTCCGCCCCAAAGCCTTCCCCCGGGGGGGAAGGTGGCCCGGCGCAAGCCGGGTCGGATGAGGAACGGCGAAACCTAACGAAACAGATGCACCAAACCAAAGCGCACCCACGAACGAAAACCACCCCTTGGCTCTCCTTCTGGGAGAGCTGGCGGCGAAGCCGACTGAGAGGGGCGGCCAGTGGCCGCTGACAATGCGAGCCTGATACTCTGGTGGTAGACCACCACCGCTGGGGGTCACCCGGTTCGATACCGCTCAGAAAACGGATGGGTATGTTAACCGTGCGTAGGGCGGGGGCATGCCCCCGCCGCCCACGTGGGTTTTCCACCGCCCCAAAGCCTTCCCCCTCGGGGGAAGGTGGCACGGCGAAGCCGTGACGGATGAGGGGTGGCAGCATAAAATCTACCACCAGCGCCAAAAAACCAACGTTTCCACCCCTCATCAGTCAAAAATCAAAGATTTTTGCCAGCTTTCCCCCAGGGAGAAGCCTTTTTTCTAAGGACTGCGCCAGGCAAAAGACCCTCTCCGTCACGGCTAACGCCGTGCCACCTCTCCCAGAGGGAGAGGCAAGGCATAGCCGGCCCCAAAATTGTCCAGTATCCAACAAAAAGCAACCGCCGCAGAAACATTCTGCGGCGGTTGTTTTGCATGGTTAGGAAACACTGACGGTGGCGTGGCTGCGGGACTGGCTGTACTGGATGACCAGCACCAGGCCCACCAGGACGATGCCTGCGGTGTCGGTGACGATGCCGGGGTAAATCAGCATCAGGCCGCCGGCGGCGCTGGCAATCCGCAGATACCAGGGCATGGGCTTCATCAGGTATCCCTGCAAGGCAGAGGACACGCCGAAAATGCCGATCAGAGAGGTGATGCAAATGAGGATGACCTCTGCGGCGTTGGTATCCACCAGCAGCATAGCCGGATTCAGAGCGAACACGTAGGGCACGATAAAGGCGGCAATGGCCAGCTTGGTAGCCGTGAGGGCCGTCTTCATGGGGTTGGCCTGGGCGATGGCCGCACCGGCGTAAGCCGCCAGGGCCACGGGAGGTGTCAGGTCCGCCACGATGCCGAAATAGAACACGAAGAAGTGGGCTGCAATGGCGGGCACGCCCATCCGAATCAGAATGGGGGCGCAGGTAGCGGCCATGATGCAGTAGTTGGCGGTGGTGGGCACGCCCATGCCCAGCACGATGCAGCAGATCATGGTCAGGAACAGGGCGATGATCACATGGTTGCCGGCCAGGGCCACGATGCCGTTGATCAGCATATTGGCCAGGCCCGTCATGGTGATGGTTCCGGCGATGATGCCGGCAACGCCGCAGGCGGCCGCCACAGTGATGGTACCCTGGCCGCCGGCAGCCAGAGCCTCCAGCAGCCGCTTGGGGGTGATGCGGTGTTCCTTGTTGAACAGGCTCACCACAATGGCGGCAACGATGGCGATGGCAGCGGCATACTGAATGCTTCTGGAGCTGGTGCCCACCAGGTAGATCAGCAGCAGCAGCGGGATCAGCAGGTAAGCCTGCTTCAGCAGCGGCAACAGCTTGGGCAGCTCGTCCTTCCGCAGGCCCCGCAGGCCCATCTTCTTGGCCTCCAGGTGGACGGCGATGAAGATGCCCGCAAAGTACAGCACCGCAGGCAGGATGGCCCGCACCACAATGTCGCTGTAGGGCATCTGGACATAGTCCGCCATAAGGAACGCAGCAGCGCCCATAATGGGGGGCATGATCTGGCCGCCGGTGGAAGCGGAAGCCTCCGCCGCTGCGGCGAACTCCGGCTTATAGCCGGTTTTCTTCATCAGGGGAATGGTCACGGAGCCGGAGCCAACGGTATTGGCTACGGAGGAGCCGGACACCATGCCCTCCATAGCGCTGACCACCACGGCCACCTTCGCCGGGCCGCCGGACATGCCGCCCACGGCCGCATTGGAGATGTTGATGAAGAAATCCGCAATGCCGGTGCGCTCCAGGAATGCACCGAAGATGATAAACACCACAATGAATTTCGAGCACACGTTGATGGGCGTGGACAGGATGCCCTCCTTGCTGTAGAACAGGTAGCGCACCGAATAGTTGAGCTTCCCCATCAGCGAGGGATTGGCCAGGCCCCAAATCAGGGCATAGACCAGGAAAGCCGCCGCCACGATCAGGATGGGCAGGCCCACACTCCGGCGGCATACCTCCGCCAGAGCCAGGATGCCCACAATGCCGATGAGGATCTGGTAGGGAGCGAAGTTGCTGCCCTGCTGGATGATATCCCCGGCGTTGAAGGCGAAGTACAGGAATGCCCCGGTGCCCAGCACCATCCCCACGATGTCGTACCAAGGGATATGGTTGGGCCGCTGGTGGCTCTTGCGGGCGGGGAAGACCAGGAAGCCCAAAAAGACGATCCAGGCCACAAAGGTAGTCAGCCGCAGTTCCTCCAGCCAGCTGGTGAACAAGGTGACGTAAATGCAGAAGACAGAGAAAGCCGCCAGCACAAAATTCACGGCCAGGCGGGCCTTGCCCTCCCAGATGCGGACATTGGACTCCTGATCGAATTTCTTCATAACCGCATCCAGGTCCATTGGCTCAGCGGGGGCAGATTGTTTTTTCTTAAAAAGCGCCATAGGCAGTACCTCCGGGGAAAATGTGGATGCAAGACAGCGGATACGTACCCGCCGGCGTACCGGGAGCCGTATCCGGCTGTCTCACCTTCGGCCGCAGCCGGGAAAGATTACGCAGTCTCTACGGTGACACCCTTCTCGGCGAAGTACTTGGCAGCGCCGGGATGGAACGGAGCGGTCATGCCGCTGGTGGCGTTCTCCACAGACAGCTCGGCGCCCTTGCCGTTTTCGGCGGCGATGGCGGCGGTGTTGTCGAAGATGGCCTTGGTCAGCTTATACACCTGCTCCTCGTCGGCATTGGCGGCGACGATCAGGGTGGCCTTCACGGTAACGGTCTGCACATCCGCATCCTGTCCGGCATAGGTACCGGCGGGGACGGTGTAGGTGGTGTAGTAGGGGGAATCCGCCATGAGCTTGTCGGCAACCTCGCCGTCAATGGGCACCAGGAACGCATCGTTGGTGGTGCACAGCTCGGTGATGGCGGCGGTGGGGGCACCGGCCACGATGAAGGCAGCGTCGATCTTGCCGTCCTTCAGGGCATCGGTGCTGTCGTTGAAGCTCTGGTACTGGGCCTTGATGTCATCCACGGTCAGGCCGGCAGCCGCCAGCACATCCACGGCATTGAAGTAAACGCCGGAACCGGGCGCACCGATGGAGACGGACCTGCCCTTCAGGTCCGCCACGGACTTGATGGAGGGGTCCATGGTCACCAGCTGAACAGCCTCGGCATACAGGCCGCCAACCACACGGAAGGAATCCACCTTGCCGTCCTCGAAGGAACGGGTACCGGCCCAGGCGTAAGCCATCACGTCGGACTGTACCGTTGCCAGCTGGTAGTCGCCATGGTCAATGGACTCGATGTTTGCCTTGGAGCCGTCGGTGGAAACCACGGTCACATCGATGCCGGCATCGTTCTTGATGTACTGACCCAGCACGCCGCCGAAGGCATAGTAGGTGCCGGACGTACCGCCGGTACCCATGGTCATCTTGGCTGCGGCGCCGGAGCCGCAGGCGGTCATGGCCAGCGCCAGGACCAGAACCAGCACAACACACAGAACCTTTTTCATTTTCATAATGTTACCTCCTTGCCCTTGGGACCACATCCCAAAGAGAATATGGTTAGATTATACACCGGAATTTGAAATTTGGCAAGAAGAAAACTGCATATCCATTTTAAGTTCTGTGTAAAATCCAGAGAATTTGCAAGATTTATGCCACTTCATAGCGTAAAATATGCAAAAAAGACACTTATTCCCAGCTGGCGGACAGTATTTTCTGGATAGTTTGCACAATTTGTCCCTTATTTTGGAGAAAAATTTTGGCAGCTTCCCAAGAGAAGCTGCCAGCCGCCGCCATGTGTGCTCAGCGGCAGCGTTTGCCCCAAAGCAGGGCATGAACCAGGGGAAAACCAGGCTTTCTTTTGGGCCGTCCCCCTGTTTTCCGGCTAAAAATCCGGGATGAAGCCCCGGTCGGCGGAATCTGCCTCCTGTGTGAAGCCCTCCAACCGGTTCAGGTACATCCAGCTGAGCACCGCCTGGTATTCCTCCTCCGTCACCCGGCGGTCCAGAGGGGCCGCCAGGCCGCCCATGGGAGTATACTGGCGCATCAGGCTCACCAGCACCTGGCCCGGGGCGAAGGTCTGGCCGATCCAGTCCAGGACCCGCAGGGAGTTTTCCACCGCTCCCGGCAAAATCAGATGGCGGATGATGGTGCCCCGGATGACCCGCTCTCCCTCCCAGACCACCGGGCCGGTTTGGCGCACCATCTCCCGGATGGCGGCGCAGGCGGTTTCAAAATAATCCGGCGCACCGGACAGCCTTGCCGCCAATGCGTTGTCGGCGTATTTCAAATCCGGCAGGTAAATGTCCACCAGCCCTTCCAGCCGGGCCAGGGTCTGGGGCCGCTCATAGCCGCCGCAGTTGTACACCACCGGCACCGGCAGCTTGGGCACCAGGGCCGGGACAATGGTGGGCAGGAAGTGGGTGGGGGTCACCAGGTCGATGTTCTCCGCCCCCTGGGCGATCAGGGATTCCATCAGCTGGCGCAGCCGGCGGCTGTCCATAGCCGTGCCCACCGGGCCGCCGCTGATGGCGGCATTTTGGCAATACCGGCAGCCCAGGGTGCAGCCGCCGAAGAAAATGGCGCCGCTGCCCCCGGAACCGGCCAGGGCCGGCTCCTCCCACTTGTGGAGCATGGATTTTGCCACCAGGGCGGTGTCCGGGCAGCGGCAGAAGCCCAGCTCCCCGGCGGTTCGGTCTGCGCCGCATTGCCGGGGGCAGAGTGTACAGGGTTTGTATGTCATAATGGTCACATCCTTTGCTGCTTATCATACCAGTTTCCGGGGATTTTCGCAACTGGCGGCTTTACCCCAGGGAAAAAATATGGTATGATGAATACAATTTGACAGGATAAGGACGGAACCGCCATGGAAATTCACGCTGCCCGCCGGGAGGACATTCCCGCCATACTGGCCCTGCTGCGGCAGGTGGGCCAGGTACACCACCACATTCGGCCGGACCTGGTTCGCCAGGGTGCCCAGAAATACGACCAGCCTGCCCTGGAAGCCCTGCTGGATGACCCCCAGCGGCCGATTTTCGGCGCCTATGTCCAGGGCACCATGGTGGGCTACGCCTTCTGCATCCTGAAGCAGACCCGGGATGACCCGGTGATGCAGGACCGGACCGTCCTCTATGTGGACGATTTGTGCGTGGAGGAATCCTGCCGGGGCCAGGGCATCGCCGGGCAGCTGTTCGACTATGTAACGGCATTTGCCCGGGAGCAGGGCTGCCAGGCCCTGACGCTGAACGTCTGGTGCGGCAACGACCGTGCCATGGCATTTTACGAAAAACAGGGGATGAAACCCCAAAAAATCCAGATGGAGACTATATTATGCTGACCAAAAACGAATGCTACGAAGCCACCATCACCGACTACACCGCCGAGGGCCAGGGGGTGGCCCATGTGGAGGGGTGTGCGGTGTTTGTGCCCAACGCCATCGCCGGAGAGCGGGTGCGGCTGCGAATCGAAAAGGCCCAGAAGACCTGGGCCGCCGGAAAAATTGTGGAGATCCTGGAAAAATCCCCCCACCGGGTGAACCGGGACTGCCCCGTGGCCAAGCTGTGCGGCGGCTGTGATTTCTGGCACATGGACTATGATGAGGAAACCCGGCTGAAAGCGGAACGGGTGAAAACCTGCCTCAACCGCATTGGCGGCCAGCAGCTGACCCAGGTGCCCATCCTGGCGGCCCCGGACTGCCGCAGCTACCGAAACAAGGCCCAGTACCCCGTGGCTGTGAAGAAGGGCCGGGCCTACGCCGGATTCTTCCGGGCAGGCACCCACCAGGTGGTGGAAAACCGGCGCTGCCTGATTCTGCCGGAGGAAAGCGACCGGGTGAAGGATGCGGTGATGGATTACGCCAATCAGTACCGGGTCAGTGTCTACGACGAGCAGCGCCACACCGGCCTGCTGCGCCATATCTATGTCCGCCGGGGGGCGGTGTCCGGCCAGATCCTGGTGTGTCTGGTGGTCAACGGGCAGGCCATTCCCCGGCCCCAGGCGCTGATCGAGCGGCTGGTGAAGATTCCCGGCTTTGCCACATTGGTGCTGTCGGAGAACATGAAAAAGGGCAACGCCGTACTGGGGGACACCTTCCGGACCCTGTACGGCCCGGGGTATATTGAGGATACCCTGTGCGGCCTGAATTTCCGGCTGTCCCCCCGGTCGTTCTACCAGGTGAACCACCACCAGGCCCAGCGGCTGTATCAGGCCGCCATCTCCCTGGCGGGCATTACCAAGGAGGACACGGTGCTGGATCTGTACTGCGGCGTGGGCACCATCACCCTGGCCATGGCGGCCGCCGCCGGACGGGTCATCGGCGTGGAGGTGATTCCCCAGGCGGTGGAGGATGCCCGGGACAACGCCCGGCGCAACGGCATCGACAATGCGGAATTTTTCTGCGGCGATGCCGGACAGGCAGCGCTGGAGCTGGAACGCCAGGGCATCCGGGCGGACGTGATCGTGGTGGACCCGCCACGGAAGGGCCTGAACGCCGACACCATCGAAGCCCTGTCCCGCTTCGCTCCCCGGCGCATCGTCTACGTCTCCTGCGACCCCGCCACCCTGGCCCGGGACGTGGCCCTGCTGAACGAAAAAGGCTACACCCTCCAATCCGCCCAGGCAGCCGACCTGTTCCCAAGATGCGCCCATGTGGAGAGTATTGTGTGCCTAATTAAGGAGTAACCTCGTCAGAGAGAAAAGAAACCGAATGGAGTATGAACAATGAGTTTTTTTATGTGACCTTAAAAGCTGCCACAGAGCAGGATATGCCGGTCATTTGGCAGATGCAGATGCGTGCCTTTTCCGGCCTTTTGGAGACCTATCAGGATTATAAAACAAATCCGGGGGCCGAACCTCTGGATAAGGTTTTGGCGAGGTATCACCAGGAGGGGACGACATACTATTTTATCCTTGCGGGGAAAGAAACGGTTGGTGCTGTGCGGGTGATCGATAAACAAGACGGCAGCCGAAAACGAATCTCTCCGCTCTGGATCATGCCGGAGTACCGAGGAAAGGGATACGCTCAAGCGGCCATAGCTGCGGTGGAGCAGGTTCACGGGCCTGAAAATTGGAGCCTGGATACGATTTTGCAGGAAAAGGGGAACTTGCACTTGTACGAGAAAATGGGATATCATCTTACTGGAAAGCAGGAAAAAATCAACAGCCGGATGGATATTGTTGTTTACGAAAAGAATTGAAGCCATCATCTGCCCACATGGATGCTGCAACGTCAAATAATTTTATGATAGCCAAAGCCGGCCCCTGCACATGCAGGGGCCGGCTCGCAGCTTTTCGCCCCGGCGGGTTTCACCGGGGCGCTTTTTTATATTTCGGAGTCGTCAAAGGGAATATCCGTCTGCTGGCCTTCTTGTCTTGCCTGCCACTGCTCCTTGGTGATGAGGATGGTCCGGGGCTTGGAGCCCTGGAAGGGGCCGACGATGCCCTTTTCCTCCATCTCATCCACGATGCGGGCCGCCCGGGCGTAGCCCAGCTTCAGCCGCCGCTGGAGCATGGACACGGAAGCCTGGCCGGTTTCCAGAATCACGTCCACCGCCGCCGGAAGCATCTCGTCCCCCTCCAGCTCCTCGTCGCAGGGGTCCGCCTCCACGCCGGATTTTTTCCCGGTCTGCATGGCCTTTCGCTCGATTTCTTCCAGCACCTCCTGGTTGTAGTCGGCGGCGCTGTTTTCCTTGACATACTCGGCCACGGCCTCCACCTCTGCATCGGTGACGAAGCAGCCCTGCACCCGCAGGGGCTTTCCGCAGCCGATGGGGGCAAACAGCATATCGCCCTTGCCCACCAGCTTTTCTGCGCCCATGGTGTCCAGAATGATTCTCGACTCCATAGACGACGCCACGGAGAAGGCGATGCGGGAGGGAATGTTGGCCTTCATCAGGCCCGTGATCACGTCCGCAGAGGGCCGCTGGGTGGCGATGATCAGGTGCATGCCGGCAGCACGGCCCATCTGGGCAATGCGGCAGATGGAGTCCTCCACCTCTTTGGCCGCCACCATCATCATATCTGCCAGCTCGTCGATGATGATGACCACCTGGGGCATCTTCTGCCCGTCCTCCTCCGCTTCGGCAATGGAATTGTAGGATTCCAAATCCCGGACACCGGCATCGGACATGAGCTTATACCGCCGCAGCATCTCCGTTACCGCCCATTGCAGGCTTCCGGCAGCCTTCTTGGGGTCGGTGACCACGGGAATCAGCAGGTGGGGAATGCCGTTGTAAATGCCAAGCTCCACCATTTTGGGGTCCACCATAATGAGCTTCACATCCTCCGGCGCTGCCTTGTACAAAAGGCTAATGATGATGGAGTTCATGCACACGGACTTACCGGAGCCGGTGGTACCGGCGATCAGCAGGTGGGGCATTTTCGCAATGTTGCCGATGATGCAGTTGCCGCCGATGTCCTTGCCCACGGCGAAGGAGGACTTGGACTTGGCCCGGGCAAACTCCGGCGAGTCGATGACCTCCCGCAGCGAGACGGTGGTCACCACCCGGTTGGGCACCTCAATGCCCACCACGGAGATTTTCCCCGGCACGGCGGCGATCCGCACGCCGGAAGCGCCCAGGCTCAGGGCGATGTCATCGGCGCAGCCGGTGAGCTTGTTCAGCCGCACGCCCTTGTCCAGCTCCACCTCATACCGGGTAACGCTGGGGCCACGGGTGACGTTGATGATGTGGGCATCGATGCGGAAGCTGGCCAGGGTCTCGTTGAGCCGCCGGGAGTTTTCCCGCATTTCCTCGGTGCCGTCCACGCCGCCCCGGCCCACCTGGCGCAGCAGCTCCAGGGGCGGATAGCGGTATTCCGACTGGGGCGCAGACTGGGCCTGGGCGATCTCCCGGGCCACCTGCCGTGCAGTGTCCTGGGGCTTGGCCTTCTCCGGCTTCGGCTCCTCCCGGCGCTGCCGCACCGGCTGTTCCAGCTTGGGGGCCGGGGGAATGGGATGGTCCACATTCAGCTCCGGCATCTGGGCAGGTATCACCGGGTCCACCGCCTCCGGCTGCATCCGCTCCGGGGGCATCCGGCTCACCGGCTCCTGGTACACATCCGGGGTTTCCTCCCGGACAAATTCGCTGGTGCCCGCCAGCGGGGCGCTGATCTCCACGTCGATCCGGTCCATGAAAGAAGCGCCCTTCCCCGGCGCATGCTTCACCTGATCCACAGGCATCTGCGGCTCCACAGGCAGCTCCATGGGCACCTCCACCCGGCGCTCCGGCTGCACCGGGGGCCGGGAATGGGTGGGCGGCTGAGGCAGGTCTGCCTGCTGGGCCGCCTGGATGGCCCGCTCCCGCTGCTGGCGCTTGTGGGCGATCTGCTTGTTGGCAATGTGGTTGACCACAATGGCCGCCGGCTCGATATAGTCCTCCTCGTCATCCTCCCAGTCCGCCCGGGGCCGGTTGGCAATGGCCCGGATCAGGCTGGGAATGGTGATCTGGAACGCCCCCAGCAGGGTGAACACCCCGCCGCCGATGGTGAGGATATAGGACACCACCGTGCCGCAGGACCACCGCAGCAGCATGGCAATGCCGCCGCAGAGCACGCCGCCGGTAGCGCCGGTGGCGCCGCCCCGGAACAAATCCACCACAACCATCAGCCCGGTGGAGGACATGTCCACCTTCTGCACCGCCAGATGGTACACGCTGCCCGCCAGCAGCACAAAGGCCAGCAGACACAGCGAGCGCATCAGCGCCTGGTTCTTCCGGGAAAAAGCATGGATCACAAACAGATACAACAGCGCCGGAATGGAAAAATAGAACCCCGCCGGGCCGATCAGCCCCAGCACCACCATCTTCACCGCCTGAAGCAGCGCCCCCTCCGGCCGGATGGCCAAAATGGCAAACAGCACAAACAGCAGCAGGCTGAAAATGGCCACCAGGGTGCTGGTCGGCAGGATGTTTTCATACTCCGTGGTCACCTTGGGATTTTTCTTCACCGGCTTCGGGGGCTTCGCCTGTTTTTTCGGAGAAGACTTAGAAGTCTGAGGTGTTTTCTTTTTGGTGGTCGAGACACGCTTCTCGGCCTGGCTGGAAGGTTTTTTTGCAGCCATACGCTCCCTCCTTATGCAAGTAGATTCAGAATAAAGGTAAACAGGGCCAGTCCGAAGCTGTACAGGCCGAACACGCCGAAGCCATAGTCCTGGGCCAAAAAGCGCAGGACCTTCACCCCCAGCAGGGTCCCGCCGAAGGCGGCACCGGCACCGGCCAGGCACTGCACCACCATCAAAAAGGTCAGTCCCTCCAGGCCGCCGGTGGCCAGGCCCAGCACGTCATACACCACGAAGCCCATCAGCAGCCCCATGTCCATCAGCATGGCCATGGTCAGCCCGTAGCTGCGCTCCACGCCGCAGATGGAGCCAATGGACACGGAAGCGCCAATGGCCGACACCCCCGGCAGCACCGCCGCCGTTCCGCCCAGACCCATCAGCGCCCCCTCCACCCGGGTCAAGTTCCGGGAATCCCGGTTGCTGCTGGGGAAAAACTGGGGGATGTACAAAATCAGGCCGTTGAGCAGCAAAAACACCGACAGCAGCGCCGACTTTTCTTCCAGGGGCCGGGTGTAGCGGTACAGCAGCAGCCCCGCAATGGCGGGCAGCAGCATGGTTTTCAGCATGCTCCAATCCATCAGGCTTTTGGTGTCCAGGGGGCGCTTGCGCCGCCGCTTGGGCACCCGGGCCAAGGCTCTGGCCCGGTTTATCCGAACGATCTGGCTCTGGCTGCAAAAATACAGCCCAGCAATCACGCCCAGATGACACATCAAATTCAACAGGTCCAGATTCCCCTGGACACCCAAAAATTTCAACAGCAGCAGCTCATGGGCACGGGCCGAAACCGGCAGAACCTCCGCCAATCCTGCCAAAAAACCATACAGCCCGCTTTGAATCCAGCCAAGTTCCACGCATCTTCCTCCTTGCCAGCATCAGCCCCCGGCAGGCCGGAGGCTATTTTGATACGGAAATTGCATATTCTATCTAATGATACCACATTTCCCAGGGGATTTCCAGTCTTTTTTTGCACATTCCCGCCCACGCCGGAAAAAAGTTGACATAAAACTTAAGGAGGAAGCCCCAAGGCTTCCTCCCTGCATGAAATTGTAAGACCCAGCTTTACCGTCTGTTCAGCCGGTAAAGCTGATAGCCGCACACCAGGGTCAGGAACATGGGAATGGCACACAGTAGCCCCTCCTGGACATGCTCCATAAACTCCCCATACCGACTGACCAGCTGCCCGGCACTGACCACAAAGGTGCTCACCGACACACTGGCAAAAGCCATGGCAAGATAAACGCCCACACTGGCAAACCACTTCTTCCGCAGAAGATAGGCTGCCACACCGCTCAGAACTGCCAATGTCAGCAGCAGTGCATGATACACAACAAATTCATGTCCTACCGACAGAATCGGCCGCTGCGGAATTTCCCCTTCTCCCCACAGAAGGGTATCCGCCTTGCCGGTATTGCCGTCGCAGTACCAGACCGTTTTGACCCCGGCCGGAATGGTCATGCCGCTTGCAAAACGGTAATCTTCCCCCGACATATCATGCTTCACAAGCTCAGGCAGTTCTTCATAGGGGACAATGGAATTTTCCCGGGATCCAAACCAAAGCTTCTGCAAATTGGAAGTGGCAACAATTCCCCAGGCATCCTCTGTTTCCCCCATACTGGTGGCAGAGTATCCATTCACATACCCTGTTGCGTGGATAAAGAGATCCCCGTTTTCCTTGACCTCCACAGACTCCACCGCCTGCTCCGGGGTTAGATAGACCGTGGCATCCAGCAGCAGCACCCCCTGGCAGACAATGGTCACCACCAGCAGCACCGCCGTCAGAGCCGTGAGCACCCAGCGCTTACGCATGACCTGGCGGATTTTCTCCAGTGGGTCGGTGTCCACCTCTACAGGCATGGGAGCGGCCTTCTGCATCACGCTCAGCTGTCGGCTGCACTCCGGGCAGTCCGTCAGATGCTCCTCCACCAGCCGGTTGCTGTCGGGGCTGGTGAGCTTCTCCGCATACAGCGGCAGCAGATCCCGAATCACATTACACGATACCTTCATACATATTCCTCCATTTCCGATTGTATTTTTTCCTTCGCCCGGTGATACGTCACGCAGGCCCAGTTGGCGGTCTTTCCAAACAGCCCGCCGATGTCCCCAAAGGAGAGCTGACCAAACACCCGCAGGGTAAACACCTCCTTGTAAGGCTCCGGCAGACTGTGCAGCACCCGGTGCACCGCCAGCGCCCGCTGCCGGTCCAGCACCTGCTCCTCCACCGCCTGCTTTGGGTCCGGGATGGAGACCTCCTCAATGGGCAGCGTGGGCCGGGCCTTGCGCAGATGGGACAGGTAGGCATTTCTGGCCATGGCGCACAGCCAGGTGCGGATGTCGCACTCCCCCCGGAACTCCGGCAGAGCCTTCAGCGCCTGGAAAAACACCTGCTCCGTCAGCTCCTCCGCCAAGTGCCCATCGTGGCAGATGGCCCGCAGATACAGCTCCACATCGGAAAAGTACCGCCGGTAGACCGCTTCAAAATCCGTCACGCTCTCACCTCCTTCACCCATTAGACGCAGGTAACAGGAAAATCTTACAGAAAAAAAGGAATTTTTTCAAAAACTTTTGCAAAACGCAGAAAAAACCTCCTGCCGAAGCAGGAGGTTTTGTGTTGGCATTACCTATCTTCCCAGGCAGTCGCCCGCCAAGTATTGTCGGCGCATGTGAGCTTAACTTCTGTGTTCGGG
>X4_Red_Fox__coassemble_35_pt1 | contig 41442 bp, 40 predicted proteins | sample X4_Red_Fox__metabat2_low_PE_004 | metagenome-assembled genome bin X4_Red_Fox
ATGCACTGGCGGCACAGGAACGCGCCGGTCTGGCAGTGGATGCGGTAGCCGCTGTCCAGCGCTTCCACAGACTGCACCGGGGTGTCGAAGTAAAAGCTGACCTTGTCTTTCAGGTAGGTATACAGATTTTCCAGCACCACATAGTTGATATCCGTGCCCAGGTGGCGGACGGAAGCGTCCAGCAGGTGCAGGTCGTGGCGGATGCACTCAGTTTTGAACCGGGAACCGGCGGTGGAGTAGAGCTTGGTGCCCTCGCCGCCGTAGCGCATGTTGATGGTGTCCACATAGCGCATTAAGTCCAAAGCCTGCTTTTTCCCGATGTATTCATACAGCGTGCCGCCAAAATCGTTGGTGATGTTGTACTTGCCGTCGGAGAATGCGCCGGCACCGCCAAAGCCGCTCATAATGGAGCAGGTTTTGCAGCCGATGCAGCTTTTGACTTTTTCGCCGTCAATGGGACAGCGGCGGCGGACCAGGGGATGCCCCGCTTCAAAGATGCCGATGCGCAGGGCGGGCTGGCGCTGGATCAGCTCGTAGGCGGAAAAAATACCGCCTGGGCCAGCGCCGATGATGATTACATCGTATTGCATAAGCTCCTCCACGATACAAGGGCGGGCGCAGTGCCACACCACCCCATTTTATTATGACAAATATAAGATACCATAGCGCCAGGAAAAATGCAACGGAAATACCGGGGATTTATGGCTTTTTCTGCAGCTGCTGGCGGTACTCCGTGGGACTGAGGCCCTCGCTGCGGCGGAAGGACTGGGAGAAGTAGCTGGGGGAGGAGAAGCCCAGGGCCTGGGAGATCTGGGACAGGGGCAGGTCCGTCTCGGCCAGCAGGTACTTGCTCTCGTCGATGCGCCGGGAGAGCATGTAGTTGATGGGGCTGATGCCGTATTCCCGCTTAAAGGCGTGGGCCAGATAGTATTTGTTGACGAAGGCTTCCCCGGCCAGCTGGTCTAAGTTCAGCGGCTCTTTGAAATGCAGGTCGATGTAGCGCCGGACGGCGGCGCACTGGCGGCTGGCGGCGGCAGGGCTCTGGGCGGCCGGGGTGCTGACGGCGGTTTGTCTCGCCAGCCGGAGCACCAGGATTTCCATATAGGCCTGGCAGATGCTCTCATAGCCCGGCTGCTGGCTCTCCACCTCCCGCAGGATGCTGCGCATACAGCTGAGGATGTCGTCGCTGCGCTGGCAGTCCAGAATGCAGAAGGGGTCGGCGTCCTCCCCCTGCTCCGCCAGCTCCAGCCCCTCGATGCCCAGCACGATGTATTCCAGGGGCGTGGACTCGTAGCTGACCTCGGTGTGGAGGATGTGGGGGTTCACGATCACCAGCTGGTTGGCCTTCACCGGGAAGAGCTGGTCGTCGATGCGGAATTGGCCCCGGCCGCCCACGGTGTAAAACAGCTCGGCATAGTTGTGGGCGTGGGGGACGCTGTGCCAGTCTCCGCCGAAGCGGGCGGTGCTGGCGCTCAGCAGCTTGGCGGTGCTGCGGATGTCCTTCTGGGCGGACAGATTCAGGGTATAATGGCGGTTGCTCATGGCGGTTCCTCCTGTCCCTTGGGGCAAATTGCCGATAGGTAGTTTAGCAATCTTGGGATACTGTAAGTATATTGCTTTCCGGCGGGAAAGGCAAGGAAATTTTCGGTAAAAGTTCCAGGAAATTTTTGGAAAATACCAGGAAAAGAAGCTGTTGTGGAAATGCACAAAAGGAGTTTCCGATTTTTTGGCGATATGCTGAAATCTTTTCCGATAGCAAGATACCTAAAATATAAAACAAGAATGCACTTGAGAATTTATTAAGAAATTGTATACTTGAACTTAGCAGGACACACCTGCACAAAAAAATTAGGAGGATACTAAAATGAAGAAGATCATTGCACTTCTGCTGGCGTGCGTCATGGTTCTGGGCCTGGCTGCCTGCGGCGGCGACAAGCCCGCTGAGACCACCGGCGCACCTGCTGCTGAGACTCCCGTTACCGAAGCTCCCGCTGCTACCGAGGCTCCGGCTGCTACCGAGGCTCCGGCTCAGGACGTGACCATCAGCGTGGCCGCTCTGGAGTCCGGCTACGAGGTCGCTTACCCCGGCATGTGGCAGGAAGTCTGCGACGCCTTCACTGCCGAGACCGGCATCAAGGTGGAGCTGACCATCGACAAGAACCTGGAAGACGTTATCGGACCTGCTATGCAGGGCGGCGAATTCCCCGACGTGATCCACCTGGCTACCGGCCGTGAGAAGGGCCTGACCGAGCAGTTCATCAAGGACAACCTGATCGCTGACCTGACCGACGTGCTGGATATGACCGTGCCCGGCGAGGACAAGAAGGTTTCCGAGAAGATTGCCGGCGGCTTCACCGACAACTCCATCACCAACCCCTACGGCGACGGCAAGACCTACCTGGCCCCCATGTTCTACGGCCCCTGCGGTCTGTTCTACAACGCTGGCCTGTTTGAGGAAAAGGGCTGGACCGTTCCCACCACCTGGGACGAGATGTGGGAGCTGGGCGAGACTGCCAAGGCTGAGGGCATCTCCCTGTTCACCTACCCCACCACCGGTTACTTCGACGCTTTCCTGTACGCCCTGCTGAACTGCGTGGGCGGCCCCGAGTTCTTCGACGCTGTCACCACTTACACTGACGGCATCTGGGACACCGAAGAGGGCAAGACCACTCTGGACATCCTGGCTAAGCTGGCTTCCTACACCAACCCCGTGACCCCCGCTCAGGCTAACGATCAGGACTTCACCAAGAATCAGCAGCTGGTTCTGGACAACAAGGCTCTGTTCATGCCCAACGGCACCTGGATCGTGGGCGAGATGGCTGAGGCTCCTCGTGCTGAGGGCTTCAAGTGGGGCATGACCGCTCTGCCCGCTGTGGCTGAGGGCGGCGACGCTTACTCCTACACCTGGTTCGAGCAGGCTTGGATTCCCGCCGGTGCTGAGAATGTGGACGCTGCCAAGCAGTTCGTTGCATTCCTGTACTCCGAGAAGGCTTGCGAGATCTTCGCCAAGGGCGGCGCTATCCAGCCCGTGCTGGGCATCAGCGACAAGCTGGAAGGCGACAACGTGATGTTCTACTCCATCTACGACAACGGCGCCAAGGCTGCTATGGGCAACTTCGCTGCCTACAACTCCGTGGCTGGCCTGGGCACTGTCCGTGAAGTGTTCCTGGATCCCATGAACGCCATGGTTTCCGGCAACCTGACCGTGGATCAGTACGCTGAGAGCATCAAGACTGCCAGCGCTGAGATGCGTGCCAACATGAAGTAATCACAATCAAAGCCTGAACCTGGCGGTGAGCGGTCTCCGCTCACCGCCTTTTCAGCCTGGTTTCTCTGGAAAAAGAAAGGAGTTTGGGCAATATGCGAAAAAACGCAAGCCGCACCGGCTTTATTGCGTTATGCGTGGTGCCTGCCACGCTGCTGTTCTTCATTTTTATGATTTTGCCGACCCTGAATGTGTTCCGCATGTCTCTGTTTGAGCGGGGCGCATACTCCCCGACGGAGACGTTTGTGGGGTTGAGCAACTTCCAGGCCCTGTTCCGGGACCCCAAATTCATCACTGCCATGCAGAATACCATTTTGCTGATCGTGGTGGTGACGACGGTGACCTTCTTCTTCGCCATCGTCTTTGCGGCCATTCTGACCCGTGAGAAAATCAAGGGCCAGAACCTGTTCCGCATTATCTTCTACATCCCCAACATCCTGTCTGTGGTGGTTATTGCGGGTATTTTCTCCGCCATCTACCAGCCGGAAAACGGTATGCTCAACAGCATCCTCTCCTTCTTCTCCGGCAAGACGGTGATGATTTTGTGGAAGGACCAGCCGCTGGTCATCATCAGCATCATCATTGCCATGGTCTGGCAGGCCATCGGCTACTACATGGTCATGTACATGGCCTCTATGTCGGCTATTTCTATGAGCCTGTATGAAAGCTCCGGCCTGGACGGCGCCGGACGGATGACCCAGTTCTTCCAGATCACCATGCCCCTGATTTGGACCAACATCCGCACCACGCTGACCTTCTTCATCATCTCCACCATCAACATGGCGTTCCTGTTCGTCAAGGCCATGGTGGCCAAGGGCATGTCGGATGTGGCCCTGAGCTTTATGTACAACCAAAAGGATGCGGGACTGTACGGCTACTCCATGGCAGCCGGTGTGGTGATCTTCCTGTTCTCCTTTGCCCTGTCCGCCATGGTCAACTTCGTGACCAAGCGGGACGTGCTGGAAATGTAAGGAGGGTCCGATATGAACAACAAAACCGCTTCCCGTACCGGCGAGGGCCTGTACAAGGTCTTTATCTATGTGGTGCTCATCACCCTGGCCGTCACCATTGTGGTGCCGGTGGCCTGGGTGTTCCTGGCCTCCATCAAGCAGAACAGCGAATTTTACGGCAGCCCCTGGACCCTGCCCGCCGGATTCTACTGGCAGAACTTCGTCAATGCCTGGAATTCCGCCAAAATGGGCAGCTACATGATCAACTCTGTCATTGTGACGGTGCTGGCCCTGGGCCTGCTGCTGATCGTCGCCCTGCCGGCGGCTTACTGCCTGTCCCGGTTCCAGTTCCGGGGCCGGAAGATCCTGAACACCTGCTTCATGGCGGGCCTGTTCATCAACGTCAACTACATCGTGGTGCCCATCTTCCTGATGCTGAAGGACGGCGATTCCTGGCTCAAGAATATTATGGGCCACGGCTTCCTGCTGAACAATGTGTTCGTGCTGGCGGTGGTGTATGCGGCCACGGCGCTGCCGTTCACTATCTACCTGCTGTCGGGCTACTTTGCCACCCTGCCCCACGACTTTGAGGAGGCAGCCTACATCGACGGCGCCAGCTATGGAAAGACCATGGTGCAGATCATCTTCCCCATGGCCCAGCCCTCCATCATCACCATCATCCTGTTCAACTTCCTGTCCTTCTGGAATGAGTACATCATCTCTATGACCCTGATGAGCTCCTCCAAGGGTGCAAAAACCCTGCCGGTGGGTCTGCTGAACCTGATGCAGGCCCAGCAGTCCAAGGCGGAGTACGGCATTATGTACGCCGGTCTGGTGCTGGTGATGCTGCCCACGCTGATTTTGTATATCTGCGTGCAGAAGAAGCTGACCCAGGGCATGACCGTGGGCGGACTGAAAGGTTAAGGTGGGTTTATGGGTAAATTTCTAAAAGAGCACGTGGCGCTGCGGATCAGCCTGATCGCCCTGTGCTTTGTTGTAGGCATGGCCCTGCTGGTGATCGGCTGGAAAATGACCGGCCAGATGAAGGGCCTGGTGCTGATGATTGTGGGCGTGGTGGTGCTGCTGGTGAGCCTGTGGCTGTACAACCGCCCCTTCCAGGATTAAACACTTTCAATTAGGAGATTATCAATGAGCAATATGAACCATTCCACCGGCCGGGTCACCATCCCCACCGACCTGGACGTTGTGCCGGAAACTCTGGAAATTATGAAGCGCTGGGGTGCGGATGCCATCCGGGACTGTGACGGCACCGATTTCCCCCAGGCCCTGAAGGACCAGGATGCCAAAATCTACTCCACTTACTACACCACCCGTAAGGATAACGCCTGGGCCAAGGCCAACCCGGACGAGGTGCAGCAGTGCTACATCATGACCGGCTTCCACACCGCCGTGGAAGACAGCCTGTCCATCCCCCTGATGAAGGGCATCTCCCAGGAACTGATGCAGGTCAACACCCGGGACGATATCCGCCGCTGGTGGGAAGTGATGGACCGCACCACCGGCCAGCCGGTGAGCGTGGACAGCTGGCACTATGATGCCGAGAGCGGCTGCGTGGTCATCGACCAGGTGCAGCCCTACCACGAGTACACCGTCAGCTTCCTGGCCTACCTCATCTGGGACCCGGTGCACATGTACAACGCCGTCACCAACGGCTGGACCAATTTCGAGCACCAGATCACCTTCGACGTGCGCCAGCCCAAGACCCACAAGTTCACCATGGAGCGGCTGCGCAAGTTCATTGCCGACCACCCCTATGTCAACGTCATCCGCTACACCACCTTCTTCCATCAGTTCACCCTGATGTTTGACGAGCTGAAGCGGGAGAAGTATGTGGACTGGTACGGTTATTCCGCTTCCGTGTCCCCCTATATCCTGGAGCAGTTCGAGAAGGAAGTGGGCTACAAGTTCCGCCCCGAGTTCATCATCGACCAGGGCTACTACAACAACCAGTACCGGGTCCCCAGCAAGGAATTCAAGGACTTCATGGCCTTCCAGCGCCGGGAGGTTGCAGCCCTGGCCAAGGAGATGGTGGACATCACCCACGAGCTGGGCAAGGAAGCCATGATGTTCCTGGGCGACCACTTCATCGGCACCGAGCCGTTTATGGACGAGTTCAAGACCATCGGCCTGGATGCGGTGGTGGGCAGCGTGGGCAACGGCTCCACCCTGCGGCTGATTTCCGACATCCCCGGCGTCAAGTACACCGAGGGCCGGTTCCTGCCCTACTTCTTCCCCGACACCTTCCACGAGGGCGGCGACCCCGTCCGGGAGGCCAAGGAGAACTGGGTCACTGCCCGGCGGGCCATCCTGAGAAAGCCCATCGACCGCATTGGCTACGGCGGCTACCTGAAGCTGGCCTGCCAGTTCCCGGAGTTCATCGACTACGTGGAGAGCGTGTGCAACGAGTTCCGGGAGCTGTACGACAACATCAAGGGCACCACCCCATACTGCGTCAAGACCGTGGCGGTGCTGAACAGCTGGGGCAAGGCCCGCTCCTGGGGCTGCCACATGGTGCACCATGCCCTGTATCAGAAGCAGAACTACTCCTACGCCGGCCCCATTGAGGCCCTGTCCGGCGCTCCCTTCGACGTGAAGTTCATCTCCTTCGACGACATCCGGAAGGATCCCCAGCTGCTGGACAGCATCGACGTGATCCTGAACGTGGGTGACGGCGACACCGCCCACACCGGCGGCGCAGAATGGGAGGATCCCATGGTTGCCAGCGCCATCCGTGGCTTTATCCACCGGGGCGGCGGCTTCATCGGCATTGGCGAGCCTTCCGGCCACCAGTACCAGGGCCACTACCTCCAGCTGGCCAGCGCCCTGGGCGTGGAGAAGGAAACCGGCTTCACCCTGAACTACGACAAGTACAACTGGGACGAGCATCGGGACCACTTCATCCTGGAAGATGTGAAGCAGGAAGTGAACTTCGGCGAGGGCAAGAAGAGCATCTATGCCCTGGAGGGCACCGAGATTCTGGTGCAGAAGGACAAGGAAGTGCAGATGGCGGTGAACAGCTGCGGCGACGGCCGGTGCGTGTACATCTCCGGCCTGCCCTACTCCTTCGAGAACAGCCGGGTGCTGTACCGGGCCATCCTGTGGGCGGCCCATGCAGAGGACGAGCTGAACAAGTGGTTCTCCACCAACTACAATGTGGAAGTCCACGCCTTCGTGAAAAACGGCAAGTACTGCGTGGTAAACAACACCTACGAGCCGCAGTCTACGGTGGTCTACACCGACAATGGCTCCTTCCCCCTGGACCTGGAAGCCAACGAAATCAAGTGGTACGAGATTTGATAAATACCCAAAAGGGCCGCTGCAATGCAGCGGCCCTTCAGGCTGTCGAAAATCCCCTACGGGGCTTTTCGACAGTTTTTTTGCAGTCTGCTGCGTGCATAATTTGTTCGCCGTTGGCGAACAAATCATGCACTTGCAGCCTGATAAGTATTTTCGCCCAGGTACACGCCCCGGGCGAAAATAGAACTGACTTTCTTTGCCGCTGAAAGCGGCAAACTCTGCGAGGCTCTTTTGCGGTTTTTTACAGGTCCAGTTTCAGGTCGTTTTCCTGGATCCAGCCTTTTTTGCGGAGAAGCTCGCAGAATACCCAGCTGAGGACAGCGGGGAGTACGAAACAGATGAGCACCAGGCCCACCCAGTCCATGGGGGTGATGGCGGCCTTGGCGCCGCTGGCTACGTCGTTGACCCAGCCGGTGTACACGCCGATCTGGCCGACGAAGCCGCAGGTGCCCATGCCGGAGGAGACGGCGGCGCCGTTCATTTCCAGCTTAAACAGGCAGGTGGCCAGAGGGCCGGTGATGGCGGAAGCCAGCGTGGGAGGGATCCAGATCCGGGGATTTTTCACGATGTTGGGCATTTGCAGCATGCTGGTGCCCACGCCCTGAGCGACCAATCCGCCCCAGCGGTTTTCCCGGAAGCTCATCACGGCGAAGCCCACCATCTGGGCGCAGCAGCCGGCCACGGCAGCGCCGCCGGCCAGCCCGGTCAGGCCCAGGGCCGCACAGATGGCGGCGGAGGAGATGGGCAGGGTCAGGGCCACGCCGATGACCACGGACACCAGAATGCCCATGAAGAAGGGCTGAAGCACCGTAGCCCACTTGACGAAGTCGCCCACGGCAGCGGCCGCAGCGCCAATGGGAGCAGCCACCAGCCAGGCAGCGCCAACGCCCACCAGGATGGTGACAATGGGGGTCACCAGAATGTCGATGCGAGTCTCCTTGGACACCAGCTTGCCGCACTCAGCAGCCAGGATGGCCACGAAGTAGACCGCCAGAGGGCCGCCGGCGCCGCCCATGGCGTTGGCAGCGAAGCCCACGGGAATCAGGGAGAACAGCACCAGCGGCGGGCAGTGGAGGGAGAAGCCGATGGCAATGGCGATGCCGGGGCCGACCATGGCCGAGGCCAGACCGCCGATGGTGTAGCCCACAGCGCCCTCGCCGGAGCCGATGGTGACGATGATCTCATTGAGGAAGGCCAGGTGCAGCTGCTGCCCCAGGGTGTTCAGGATGGTGCCCACCAGCAGCGTGCAGAATAGACCCTGGGCCATTGCGCCCAGTGCGTCGATCCCGTAGCGTTGGAGAGTGAAGACCACATCTTTGCGTTTGAAGAATTGCTTGATGGATTCCATAGTATCTCTTCCTTTTCTTTCCGTAATGATCCCATTATACCATGGGTAACAGCCGGGGGCAATTCACAGAAATGGGGAAAAAGGAAGGGCAGCACCAGCCTTTTTCGGCAATGGTGTCGAAGATTTTTGGATTATCCCTGCTGGCAGTAAATTTGAATGGCCTGCCGGGCGAAAGCGCCGGTGCCTTCTCCGCCGGCGTGGTCGATGTTTTCCGTCATGGAGCCGCCGCCGGCGTACAGATCCCCCAGCCCCAGCAGGATCTGCCGGGTGCAGGTGTAGTAATTTTCGGTGATGAAATCTTGCAGGGTCTTCACCCACTGCTGCACCGGGGCGCTGTCCGGGGAAAGGTGCCTGCACTGTCCCAGCAGGACAAAAAGATCCATCATCCGGCGGTTTACATCCTGATTCTGCTGCTGGGTGCGCCCGGCGTTTTTTTCAAGGCATTGCTGGTAAGCTTCGCTTTTGCCGTAAAGGGTCTTGGCCTGGGCGGCGTAATCGTCGATCTTCTGAAAGTTAAAATCGTGCATTTCCAAATAATTCACTCCTACCAATTTGATTCCTCTGGCCAGGTTAGCCAGGTTTCCCAGATGGGCCTGCTGCTGTTCCAGAAGCCGGACCTGCTGGTCGAGAATTTGATTCCGGTCAAAATCCGGGGCATCCAGCAGGTGCTGGATTTTCTTCAGAGGGAAGCCCAGCTCCCGGAACAGCAGGATCAGGTACAGCCGCTCCAGAGCGGCATCGTCATACAGGCGATACCCGGCCTCCGTCACCTGGGTCGGCCGCAGCAGACCAATGGCATCGTAGTGGTGCAGGGTGCGGATGCTGATGCCGGTCTGCTGGGCCATTTGTTTGACGGTTTTCATAGGGAACCAACTCCTTTCGCCCATAGTATACACCATGACGTAAGGGGAGGGTCAAGAGGAAATATAGGAAGTTTATCTCAGTTTTCGGCTTCCCGCAGCCGCTCCACAATGGTGGCCCGGGCGGTGAAGTGGTACACCACCAGCGGCACCAGGCAGCCAAGCAGCGCAAACACAGGCGCCAGCAGGGCAATGGGCATCAGGTTAAACCGATAGGTGAAGAACCAGAACAGATTTTCCAGCCCCACCGCCAGCAGCGGGCTGAGGGCCAGGAACACGGCGGTGGCGAGGGCCACGCTGCCCAGGGCGTAGAGCAATCCCTCGCAGATGAGCATGCTCTTTAGCTGCCGCCCGGTCATGCCGATGGATTGGAGCACGGCAAATTCCCGCTTCCGGGCCAGAATCCCGGTAAGGATGGCGTTGAAGAAGTTCAGAACGCCCACCAGCCCCACCACGGCGCTGAGCACGCCGCCCAGCAGGGAGAACATGGAGCGGAAGCTCTCAAATTCGGCAACGTAGGTGGCCTTGCTTTCGTAGTTGCACAGGGGATTTTCCTCCTGGGTGTAGTGCTGTAAGAATTCCTCAATGGCGGGCTCCTGGGCATCCTCTGCATCGCAGGCGTAGTAGAGTACGGCATCGGTCTGGGTGTCCCGGCGGAAAGCATCGGCTCCCAGGATGAACTCATCGTCGCCATAGTAGCGGTAGCTCATGGAGTTGGGAACTGTTACCAGAGCGGTGACGGTGTAGGTCACATCCCGCCAGCGGGTGGGCACTGTCCGGTAGCCGTGGCTGTCCAGCTGGCTTTCCGAGAGGACCTCCCCGGTGGTGGCATCCACATACTGGTATTCCTCCACATACCGCAGTTTGATGGTGTCGCCCAGCCTGGCCCAGTGGGAGTCCATCCGGGGGCGGCCATAGTCGTCATCGGTGTATACGGCGGCAATGGCGTGGCTGTCCGGCTGGGAAAGGGGCGCCAGGTCGCCTTCCAGCAGGTTGAGCTTGCTGAGAGGATAGGCTTCCATACCGTAGAGCTGGGCATCTTCGCAGAGGAGGCCCTCTTCGTTGCGCTGAATATTGGCCAGGTATCTGTCCAGGGCTTCTGGCTCGTACCACTGGCCTTGGCTCTTGCGGAAGTAGTCCTCAGTGATAAATTCCTGAATCCAGCTGCTTTTGCCGTAGACCCGGCCGCCGTTCTGGATGCCCGGCTGGCTTTGGAGGGCGGAAATGGCCTGCTCCGACAGGGCGGTGTCGGCGCTGAAGCCGTTGCCGGTTTGGAAATGGGAGGCATCCGCCAGCTGGAAGTCGCACACGGAATCTCGCAGGTATTTGTCCATGTCGAAGCCGCCGGTGAAGGTGGTGCTGACACTGAGCAGAACCACCGCCAGAGCCAGGGAAAGCACCGTCACCAGGGTTTTGCTCCGGCTCCGGCCCAGATTGGCCCAGGCCATCCGGGGGATGGACACCCCATGGGAGGAGCGCCGCTGCTTGGCGCTGCCGCCGGTGCGGCCCTCGGTGTAGCGCACCGCCTCAATGGGGCTGACCCGGGCGGCCATCCGGCCGGGACGGGCGCAGGACAGCAGCACCGTCAGCAGGGAGAACACCGCCGCCCCCAGGAAAATCACCGGTCGCACCGAGACGATATTCTGAATGCCGTCCAGCCGGGCGATGATTACCGGGGTCAGCTTGGCACCCAGCAGCCAGCCCAGCCCCAGCCCCAGGGGAATGCCCACCAGGCACAGGGCCAGGGCTTGGTGGCGGATGATGCGCTTAAGCTGCCGGGGGGTCGTGCCGATGGTTTTCAGCAGGCCGTAGAAGCGGATGTCCCCGGCCACGGAAATCTGGAACACGTTGTAGATGATCAGATACCCGGTGAAGATGATCAGCGCCAGCATGGCGGCAATGGCCAGCACCAGGGACGGGTCAATGCTCTCAGACAGCTGTGCGCCAGTGTAGCCCCAGTTGACGCCGATGTCGATGTAATTGTCCCCTTGGCTGCGGCTTTCACACTGATAGCCGTGGCTGCCCAGAATCTGCACCAGGTCCTGCTCGATGTGCAGGGAATTTTTCAGCATCACGTCCAGATTCCAGGAGCCGGTCATGCCGTCTTGGGTGTTGGCAGGGTCGATGTTTAGCTGGTTAAGGATCTCATTGACCCGGCTTTCCGGGATGAGGATGTGGTTGGCCACAATGGCGCTGTCGTATTCCCACCAGCCGCACAGCTGGAAGGTCTGGGTGGTCTGCTGACCGTCTACGTCAAAGGTGACGGTAAATTCCGCACCCAGCTCCGGCTTGACCCCCAGCAGCGCCAGCACGTGGGTGTCGGTGGCAGCCTGGTTAGTGCCCTCCTGGGGCAGGCTCCCTTCGATGGGGTCGCAGAACATCCAGTGGGCCTCGTTGGCATCGCTGTAGCCGATCTCCACATGGCTTTTGTTGAAGGGCACGTCACGGGGCATGCCGATGAAGCGGCGCAGGCCCCATTGCTTCACCAGCGGGTCCTGGCGCAGCTGCTGGAACTGCTCCTGGGTTAGGTACTTGAAAGCGCCGTGGCTCCAGCCGCCGCACTGGCGGAAGTTGCTCTGCTGGAAGCCGTCGTTTAAGGACAGGGCGATGGTGAACAGGGAGGTAAAGAGCAGGGTCGTCAAAGCAATGGCGGCAATGGCCACCAGATTGCGGGTCCGGGAGGCCCGCAGGGCCCGCCAGCTCAGCCGGCGGATGCAGCCCCGGTTGGGAACGTTGTTCATACGCTTACCTCCCGGTGAAGATGCGCCCGTCCTCAATGCGGATGATCCGTCCGGCGGTCTGGGCGATCTGCTCGTTGTGGGTGATCATCACAATGGTCTGGCGGAAGGTTTCGCTGGTGCGCCGCAGCAGCTGGATCACGTCCAGACTGGTGCGGCTGTCCAGGTTGCCTGTGGGCTCGTCCGCCAGCAAAATGGCAGGCTTGGCGGCCAAGGCCCGGGCAATGGCCACCCGCTGCTGCTGTCCGCCGGAGAGGTTGTTGGGCAGGCTGTCCAGCTTGCTTTCCAGGCCCAGGGTGGTGATGATGCGATCGATGTATTCCTTGTCCGGGGTTTTGCCGTCCAGCTGGATGGGCAGCACAATGTTTTCGTATACGTTCAGCACCGGCACCAGGTTGTAATTCTGGAACACGAAGCCGATTTTCCGGCGGCGGAAGATGGTCAGCTCCTCGTCGCTGAGGGAGAAGATGTCCCGTCCGTCCACGTGGACACTGCCGGATGTGGGCCGGTCCAGGCCGCCCAGCATATGCAGCAGGGTGGACTTGCCGGAGCCGGAGGTGCCCACGATGGACACAAACTCCCCGTTTTCCACCTGCAAATCCACGCCGTCCAGGGCACGGACTTCGGTTTCACCGCTGCCATAGACCTTGCGCAGGTCCTTGGTTTTTAAGATGTACATAGTCGTTCCTCCTTGAGAAGATGGGGTTTGCCTTTCGACAAGGTCAGTATACCACGCAAATCTTTCCAGAATCTTTCAAGAATCTTACAGTGTTGAAAGATTTGCAAAAAAAATTTGGCGGAGCCGAGGCTCCGCCGGGGTTATACGGGAAATTCCCTGCGGCTGCAAACCGCCTGGTAAAGGGCCTGGGCAGCGTCGGAGCGGGTGAGCACAGCTTCCGGCTCCAGCCGGAAGCCCCGCTGGTTCAGCACGCTCATAGCAGCTGCGGCGGCATCCGGGGGCAGCTCCCCGGTGCAGGGGAAGTCCAGGGCATTTTGCAGCAGGATGCCGGCCTCAGCCCCGGTGATGGGGGTGTCGGGGGCGAAGACCTCCTGGTTGGGCAGTCCTGCGGTCAGGCCCGCCCGGATGGCCGCCGCCAGATAGGGCTGGAGCCAGGTGGGGATTTCATCGGTGCAGCCGGTGTAGGTCAGCCCCGGGTCCACGGGAACGTCCAGGGCCTTCACCAGCATGGTGACAAATTCCCCACGGCTTACCTCCCGACTGGGGGAGAAGCAGGGCTGCTGGGCCAGGCTCTCTCCCACGAAGATGCCGCTGTGGCGCATCCACTCGGCGGCAAAGCGGCAGTCCGAGCCAAGGGTGTCGGTATACTGGGCGGCATCGCTAGGCTTTAAGATGGTGATGGTAACGGTGGCCTCCCGGGATACCTGCCCCGCCGGGTCGGCGGCGGTGTAGGTGAAGGAGTCAATGCCGATTTTGTTTTTCTTTGGGGTATAGGTGAAGCTGCCGTCCTGAGAAAGCTCCACGCTGCCCCGCTTGGGCTGCCGGGTCAGGGTGAAGGTCAGCGCCTGCCCCTCCGGGTCGGAGACTTTCAGACGGCCGGTGTTGGGCAGGTTTTTGTAGGTTTCCAGGGCGGAGTCCTCCGCCACCGGGGGCTGATCCGCCCGGCCCCGGAGGGAGATGGTCATGGTCGTCTCCGGCTCCACCCGGTTTTCGTAAATGGGCAGGTAGCCCACCTGCACCTGCTGGTCGGATTCCGGGTCTAAGGGAGAAAATACCATTTCGGTCATCTGCTGGGCGGTGAGAATATCCCCGGCTTGCAGCACCCGGCTGCCCAGCCGGATGCAGCCCTGGCTTTTGGGCAGCTGGGTCAGGCAGATTCCGGTGAGGGGCTGGGGGAAGTCCTCTGCCGAGAAGCAGTAGCTGCTCTCCACCTGGGCAGCGGATGCAGGGACCGCCAGCCCCCAGCAGCAGGCAGCGGCCAAGGTGCCGGCAAGAACGGTTCGCAACATAGTCATACCTCCTAAAATTCTCCCGCCGGGGAAAGTCCGGCGGGGCGTGGTTGCCTGGAGGTATTGTTTGCCAGCGGTGGGAAAATTATTCAGCAGGGGGCAGTCTATACAGCCGCCGGCCGTTTTCCGTGGTGATGGCGGCCACTTCTTCGGCGCTTAGGCCCCGGAGCTGGGCCAGTTTCTGGGCCATGAAGGGCAGGCGGCTGGGGTCGTTGCGCTTGCCCCGGTACGGCTCCGGGGACATGTAGGGGCAGTCGGTTTCCAGCACGATGCGCTCCAGGGGCAGCTGCTGGGCCACCTCCACCGCCTTGCGGGCGTTCTTGAAGGTGAGCACCCCGGTAAAGCCGATGTACCAGCCCCGGCTGACCAGCCACTGGGCCATCTCCGCCGAGCCGGAATAGCAGTGGAACACCCCGGTGACCTGGGGAAATTCCTCCACCACCGCCATGCCGTCGGCGTGGGCCTCCCGCTCGTGGACGATGACAGGCAGGCCCAGCTCCTGGGCCAGGGCTATCTGGTCCCGGAAGGCGGCCAGCTGCCGCTGGCGGGGAATGTCCTCATAGTGGTAGTCCAGGCCGATTTCTCCAATGGCCAGCACCTTGGGGTTGTCCCGGCACAGCTGCCGGTAGGCATCCAGCACCTGGGGCGTTACCTCGTCGGCGGCATCCGGGTGGGAGCCGACGGCGGCGTAGAGAAAATCATACTCCCGGGCCAGCGCAGCGGCGTTGCGGGAGGAAGCTAAGGAGCAGCCGGGATTCATCACCAGACCGATGCCCGCCTGGGGCAGCCGGGAAATCAGCTCCCAGCGGTCCTGGTCAAAGGCCCGGTCGTCCAAATGGGCATGGGTGTCAAAGAGCATAGGGTCGTCCCTCCTGGGTCAGATGGAAAATTTGCAGGGGCGTTTCATCGCCCCCTAAAATCGCCAGCCGGCAGCCGTCCAGCTGCCGCAGCCGGGAATCCTCCGGGGAAAAGTCCGTGTGGTTGGGATAGCCCCGCAGCCCCTCCCCGGTGAGCTTGGCGGCGGCTTCTTTCAGCACCCACAGGCAGAGTAGGGCCTGGTGGGGGTCCTCTGCGGCGCAGCAGCGGCGGTATTCCGCCGGGGAGAGGATTTTTTTCGCCAGCCCCGGCCGCAGGGGGCGGTTCGATTCCTCGGCATCCACCGCCACATTTTCCTGGGCGAGGATGCAGAATGCGTGGCGGGGTGTGTGGGAAATGGAAAAATGCAGCCCACCCTGGGCAAAATAAGGCTTGCCCCGGTCCGTGCGGCGGATGGGGGGCAGCGCCTGGCCGGTTTCCCGGCGGTAGAGGGCTTCCAGCAGGGCATAGGCCGCCTGATGGCCGGAACTACCCGCTAAGCGGCAGTAGGCCAGCATCATAGAGCGTCGATGATGTTGGGGTTGTCCCCCTCTTCCAGCAGGCGGCGCAGCCGCAGCCTGCCCAGAAGCATGACAATGCCCAGCCCCAGTACCACCAGGCCGCACAGGCTGAACACCACCCGGGAGGTGGTCATGGGCAGCAGAAGCAGAATAAGGCCCACCACGGCGGTGATCAGCGACAGCAGCCGCCCCTGGGTAAACCGGGAGGACACCAGATCCTGGATGCCCCGAATCAGCAGCAGGATCCCTACCAGCCGGCCCAGCCCCGCTGCCAGCAGCAGGGGATTGCGCAGCAGCCAAAAGCCCAAAAATAGACACACGGCAGCGCCCAATACCTTGGTGGCGGTGCCCTGGCGGACGGCCACGGCGGCAATGGCCAGCCCCGCCCCCACCAGGATCAGGCACCAGGCCAGTGCGGCGGCGAGAAAGGCAGAAACCGAGTCAGGATTCAAAAACAGCAGCCCGCCCAGGACGATCAGCGCCAACGGGGAGGCCAGCAGCTTGGCCCAGGCCCAAAATTTCGATTGGTTCATAAAAGCACCTCTTTCGGTTGCAGAAAATGGAGGGGGCGCACCCCGTCCTTGGTATCAGTATAGCCGGATTTTTCCCGGCTGTCAATGAAAAACGCCGGGGCTTTTGGCTCGACATTTGGCTTTGGCCGTGGTATGATGGGGGAAATTTCCCGGAAAGGATGGATGAAATTCGTGCAGCGCATTTTTCTGCTGGAAGACGATGAAGATTTGGGCCGGGGCATCTGCCTGGCCCTGGAGGGAAGCCAGACCCAGGTGTGCCGGTGCACCACTCTGGCCCAGGCCCGGCAGGCGGGGCTGGCCTTTGATTTGATGATCCTGGATGTGAATCTGCCGGACGGCAGCGGCCTGGACTTTCTGCACCAGGTCCGCAGGGACAGCGCCGTGCCGGTGATTCTGCTCACCGCCAACGATATGGAGACGGACATCGTCACGGGCTTAGAATCCGGGGCGGATGACTATATCACCAAGCCTTTCTCCCTGGCGGTGCTCCGGGCCAGAGTCAACGCCTGTCTGCGCCGGGGCCGCAGCGCCAAGCGCTACGAGGAAGCGGGGCTGTGCTTTGATTTTGAAGCCATGACCTTCCAGAAAAACGGCCAAAACGTGGAGCTGAGCAAAACCGAACAGCGGCTGCTGCGGCTGCTGGTGGAGAACCGGGGCCAGACCCTGAGCCGGGCATTGCTGCTGGAACGGGTCTGGACGGATGCCCAGTTCGTAGAGGAAAACGCCCTGTCCGTCACCGTCAAGCGGCTGCGGGACAAGCTGGAGGACCGCCCCTCCCAGCCTCGGTTCCTGAAGACGGTGTACGGCCTGGGCTATACCTGGGCGGGGAAGTAATATGGCGGCGTGGATTGCAGCGGCGGCGGTGTGCGCAGCGCTTATCTGCCTGTGGCGGATGAACAGGCAGATAAGCGCTTTGAATCAAATGCTGGATGATGCCATCCAGGGCCGGTTTCGGGAGGCGCACTTTGACGAAAGCGGCGTGGCCTCGGTGGAGAGCCGGATGCAGCAGTATCTGAGCCGCTCGGCCCTGGCCCAGGGGCAGCTGGAGCGGGAGCGTGCCCAGGTGCAGGCCCTGATTTCCGACATTTCCCACCAGACCAAGACCCCCATAGCCAACGTGCTGCTCTACACCCAGCTGCTGGCGGAGCAGCCCCTCAGCGACGAGGGCCGGGCCTGTGTCCAGGCTCTGGAATACCAGGCCCGGAAGCTGGGCAGCCTGACCCAGGATCTGGTGACGGCTTCCCGGCTGGAGACGGGCATGGTGGTGCTCCACCCGGAGGAAGGGCCGCTGTTTTCGGTGATCCAGGCGGCAGCGGCCCAGGTCGCCCCCAAGGCCCAGGCCAAGGGCATCACCCTGGAGCTGCGCCCCACGGAGCTTACCGCCCGCCGGGACCCCAAGTGGCTGGAAGAAGCCCTGGTGAACCTGCTGGACAACGCCGTGAAGTATACCCCGGCAGGCGGCTGGGTAGGGGTGCGGGTGGAGGGCTATCCCCTGTCCACCGCCATTTTGGTGGAGGACAACGGCCCCGGCATCCCGGAGGGGGAGCGGGCTAAGGTATTTTCCCGGTTCTACCGGGGCGCTGCCCATACCCAGACGGAGGGCGTGGGCATCGGGCTATATCTGGTGCGGCAGATCGCCGAGGGCCAGGGCGGCAGCGTCCAGGCAGCCAACCGCCGCCAGGGCGGCGCCTGCTTCACCTTCTTCCTGCCCAACGACCGGGAGCGGCCGGTGTATTGACAAAGGATTTATAACCAAGCTGGTACTCCCGGACGGAACGGTGGTGGACAGAGAATAGCATCAGGACCTGCTGCGGGGTGTGTACCTTGCAGCAGGTCCTGGCTATGGGGGATTACTGAATGCCGAAGCCGTCAAAACCTCTGTCTACGGCAAAGCGGAGCATGGCATCGTGGGTGGGGTAACGCAGTTCCACAAACCCATCGGCCTGTTGAAACGAGACAATACGCCGGCTCCAATTGATCCAGAGAGAATATATGTTCATGGATGGTTCCGCCTCCTGGTGCTGCTCTGCGCAGGTGTTAGTAGTTGATGCCGGTAATGGCCAGCGTTCCATTTACCACGCCAAAGATGATGTCGGCGGTGCTGCCTGCGGATAGGTTGAATCCTGCCATAGAGGGCTGGAAATTGGTTATGTCAGCTTGGGCAATGGCATCGGTAAGAGCCGGGGAAAATCCGGCATCGCTGTCCAGGCGCAAAAATGCGTCCCGTGTTTCGACTACGCCAACTTCCGGAAGCCCCACGTAAACCGGGAATGCGGTCAGGTCGGCCAAAGCTTCCAAATCCCGGTCAGCAACGGCCTGCTGGATGCGCTGGGCGAAGGCTGTGGCGGCAGAAATGTCTACGGCAAAATTGTCTTCGTAAGTTTCTGCGCTGACGGTTTCGTTTTCTGCAAGGGGTGTCTCCGTGGTAGAGGCCTGTGTGGCGGCTGGGGATTCCGAGCGGGTGCAGCCGGTGAGATTTACGGATACCATCAGAATCAGTGCTGCGGCGACAAGAGAAAGGGCAAATTGCTGCTTCATATCAAATTCCTCCAATTTCAAATTCCACTGTACCGGCAGAGCCGGGGGCGATTTCGTAGGGGTCGAATACAATGACAGGGTGGTGGTTCTGGTTGATGTAGAACTTGGTATCGGGGCCGATGCCGGAAAAACCACCGTTTTCCGGCGCAAAGAAAGATTCTCCGGCCTCCTGGCGCTGCTGGATCTGGGCTTCAATGGCGGCGTTGGCAGCCTCTGGATACCCATCTGCCAGCAAATCTTCTAAGGTGACGTATTGGCCGGTGCGCAGGTCCAGATTGTAGTAGTTGGATTCCCGGCAGCCGCTGTTCCAGCTCTCTGTGCCGTACACCTGGAAGGATAGATAGGTTTCGTCCTGCAATTGGATGGTATATCCGACGGTGATTTGAATGTTGTGGGCAGCCCATTCCTCCGGGGTGCCGCCGGTATCCAGGAAAGCCTGGTGGTATTCCTCAGCTCGGGCAAGAGCTTCGTCGGCGTATTGGTTGCACCGGTTCAGAATTTCCTGGTTGATTTGCTCCACAGGCAGCCCGGTGTCCTGCTGAATGGTTTCGATAGAGGGGATCTCCACTTGGATGGTGATTTCGTCGCTTGTCTGGGTGTAGGACTGGAAGGTGAGGATTCGGGCTAGTGCGCCGATGACGGGCAGCTGCGCCGCTTCTGCGGCAAAGGCGGGCATTGTGTTAAGCAGTACCACAAACAAGATGGCGGCAGCTGCGGCGGAATTTCCCAGAATGCGGCTTGCCCGTTTTCCCCAGGAAACAGGCACTGCATGGGGGCAGTTCAGCTCCTGCTGAATGCGCTGGGAAAGCTCCTGGGGAATGGGAATGTTGTCGTAGGATTCCTTGCAGTTTTTAAGATAGCTCATAATACGGCCTCCTCCATGGTTTCTTTTAGCTGGCGCAGCCCACGGTAGAGCTTGGATTTTACCGTGTTCAGGTTGCGGCCGGTGACCTGGGCAATTTCTTGTAGAGACATGTCTTCAAAATAACGCAATTTTAGGATGAGCTGTACGTCTTGGTCCAGCTGTTCCAGCTTGGAAAAAACATCCGATTCCGGCTCATAGGCTTGTTCGTGATACACGGTATCGGATAGGAGAGTCTCCGTAAGCTGCTGGGCTTTTTTCTGCTTTTTCAGCAGCTGGCAGCTTTCGTTGATGAGAATCCGATAGAACCAGGTTCGGATAGCATCTGGATTGCGCAGTGTCCGATAGGACTCCAACGCTTTGCATACGGCGTTTTGCACGGCATCCAGGGCATCTTCCTGATTTTTGGTGTAGCTGTAAGCAAGCCGGTAGAACCGTTCCTGATTGTCCAGAATATAGCGGACCAATTTTTCGTACAGTGGGGTTGTGTTTCTCATGAGCACCACGCTTCTTTCTGTTTGCGTTCACTATATAGATGCCTGAGCCAAGGAGAAAGTTTCAAATTTGGGAAAATTTTTCCGAAGAAAAACGGCCAACACTCTGTTGGCCGTTTTGAAACCTGGCAGGAGGTTACTCTGCCGCCAATTCCCCCAGCACCCCATCCTGGTACACTTCGGTGATGCGCACCGGGCGGATGGTGTTGTGCAGGTTTTCTCCGGGGACGTAGACCTTGACATAGTTGGGGGCGTGGCCGGCGAAATAGGGGCCTTCCGGCTGCTCGAAAAGCACCTGCTTGATAGAGCCGATCAGCTGCTCCCGGTAGGCCCGGCTCATGTCTGCGGCCACCGCAATGGCGGCCCGGCTGCGGGCTTCCTTCACGGCGTTGCCGTGCTGCTGGGGCATTTTGTCCGCCGGTGTGCCGGGGCGGCGGGAGTAGGGGAAGATGTGCATATCCGCAAAGCCGCAGCGGCGGATGAAGTCCAGGCTGGCGGCAAACTCCTCCTCTGTCTCCCCGGGGAAGGCCACGATCATGTCCGTGGTCACGGCGCAGCCGGGGAAATACTGCCGCAGCAGGGCCAGGCTTTCGGCATAGCGGGCGGTGTCATACTTGCGCCGCATCCGCTGCAGCACGCTGTCGCAGCCGGACTGCATGCTCAGATGGAACTGGGGGCACAGATTGGGCAGCGCAGCCAAACGCCGGCAGTAGTCCTCCGTGACAATGCGTGGCTCCAAGGAGCCAAGGCGGATGCGCAGGTTGGGCACCGCCTGGCAGACGGCGCAAATCAGCTCCGTCACCGCCGGCTTGCCGGGCAGATCGGCTCCCCAGCTGGCGATTTCGATGCCGGTGAGCACGATTTCCAGATACCCCTGCTCAGCAAGCGCCTGGGCCTGGGCCACCGCCACGTCCAGCGGTGCCGAGCGGATCGGCCCCCGGGTGTAGGGGATGATGCAGTAGGAGCAGAAGTTGACGCAGCCGTCCTGCACCTTCAGCATGGCCCGGGTCCGTTCCTCTAAGCCGCCGGGAGGAAGCAGCTCGAAGTCCCGGCGGCGCAGGGCGTTGTCCAGCACCTCGTGGTGGGTGCGGTCGGCCATGGCGCAGAGCATCTGCTCCAAAAACGCCTGGCGCTGGCCGCTGCCCCCCAGCACGTCCACCCCCAAGGCCCGGATATCCTCCGGGGCGTGCTGGGGATAGCAGCCGCACACGCCGATGACGGCCTGGGGATTGTCCCGGCGGCAGCGGCGGATGATGGCCCGGTTTTTTTTGTCCGCCACGGCGGTGACGGAGCAGGTATTGATGATGTAGCCGTCGCAGGGCTGGTCAAAGCCTGCAATGGTGTGCCCCTGCGCACGCAGCAGCTGCTCCATGGCCTGGGTCTCGTATTGATTGGTTTTACAGCCCAATGTATAAAATGCAAATTTCATTTGTCAATTCCACCAATATTAAACTTGATACTTTGTGATAATCGTCCAAAGCGACAGTTGCTTTTTCACAAAAAAATGATATAATAATAGCCAACGTAACAAATAGGGACAGGTTGGAGCTGGGATTCACTGCTCTCCATTATACACGATAGTTCAAAGTTTGTACAGCAGGTAAAGGAGAGTTTTATGTGGGAATTTGAGATTCAGCTGCATTCTGTCCAGGATGTGCAGGAATTTGTGTCCCTGGCAACGGCAGCGCCCTTCCCGGTGCGGGTAGGCAGCGACCAGTACCAGGCCAACGGCAAGAGCTTTATGGAAATGTTCTGCCTGGATTTTTCCCACCCCCTGACTGCAACCGTAGCTTGCAGCGAAGCCGAATTCGAGGGCTTCCGCATCACCGTAAGCCGCTTCCTGGCTAAATAAATCCGGCTCTAGTAGCACCGTCCTGGGAATACCCGGGGCGGGTTTTTTATTGCAAAAAACCCTGCGGACAGCACGGAACTGCCCGCAGGGTAATTTTTCAAAAAGCTCCATAGGGAATTTGGGGCAGCCAGAACATCCCCGACCATTGGCTCGGGGACGTTTTTTAGCAGCAGCAGAATAGGCCACGGCCGCCGCAGCAGAATAGGTTGCACAGATAGCACATGCACAGGTTGGTGCAGGGGTCGCCGCCCATGGAGAAGCCTTGGAAATTTCCGGCCTGCTGGCGGTAGGCCGTGCCGCCGGACTCCATGCGGTCCAGCGCCCGCTGGTATTCCAGATTCTGGGGGTCCATGCTCACAGCCCGGCGGATGTGCTCCAGGGCCGTTACCTGGTTGCCCAGGCCGTCGTTGGCCAGGGCGCTGAGATAGTACCACCGGGCATCGTGATCCGTGGAGCTGCCCAGGGTGTTCAGCGCCTCCTGGAAGCGGCCGAAGCGGATGTACTGGGCTGCCGCCTGCTGGTACTGGTCTGTGGTCTGGCTGCCGGTGTAGCTCTGCTGGTGATAGCCGCCAAAGGGGTCGTAGTACCCGCCATAGCCGCCCTGGTTCGTCTGCTGAGCCTTCTCCGGGTTTTTGATCTGCTCGTAGGCCGCATTTACCTGCTGCATCTTCCGGGCGGCCTCCTGGTCGCCGGGGTTCAGGTCTGGGTGGTATTTTTTTGCCAAGGCCCGGTAGGCCCGCTTGATTTCCTCGTCGCTGGCATCCCGGCTGACACCCAGGACCTTATAAGGATCATCGATCATTGGGCGGATCCTCCTCTTTCCTTCTTCTTCTGTAATTCATCCACACCCCGCTGTAGAGAATGTTGTCCAAAATTTCCTTGTCCTGCACCAGTGGCAGCCGCTCGAAGCAGTCGGTGCACCGGCCCATGGCCAGCACCAGATAGTCCTCCCAGCTCTGCCAGTTCTTCCCGGCGCCCATGGTCACAAAGGGGTTATATTTGCCCTTGCGCCGGTCGCCGTCGTAGTCCAGCGCCGCATCCAGCAGGTAGATAAACCGGCCCAGATGGAAGCCCATCTGCCCCAGCTGGGGTGCCCACATGTCCTCCTGGTAAGTCAGCAGGTTCGCCATCAGGTCGCCGAACACCCGGGCCGGTTCGTCCGGGTTGGGGCAGTGGGCCGCTTCCAGCTCCCCCAGGCGGCGGATGCTGTGGGCAATGGCATCGCACTGCCGGGGATAGCGCTGGTGCACCTGGTCCAGGTGCTTCTCCAGGCGGGAGGCCATCCACTTGGCGGCGTGCTTTTTGTCGTCCTGCCAGTCGTCCAGGCAGTTGTAATAGGCCAGGGCCAGATTCATATCCGCCGCATAGCGGACGAAGGTATTGTCCACCCAAGGCCGCTTGGTCACCGGGTGGGCGATGCAGCTGTCCTTGCCGCCGGTTTCCTCCGGCTCGTACAGGCTCATCAGCAGCAGGGCCAGAAAGGCCATGTCATAGCTCAGCACCAGCCGGGAGGCGTTGCCGAAATTCTCCCGCAGCTGGCGGCAGATGCCGCAGTAAACGCTGCCATAGCGCTGCTGCTGCGGCTGGGTCAGCTCCTTCCAGCTGGCGGTCACATAACCAAACACCCCAAACCCCTCCTTTTTCTCCTCATCCTAACAAAAAAGTATGAACACGACGTAAACACACGGAAAGTTTACAATTGCTCCACATTTGGCCGAATCAGCGGCTTCCGTGGTCCATAAGATACCGATTCAGCGCCCCGCCGTAGAACAGGATGCTCATGCAGCAGTACAGCCACAGCATACTCAGGGCGATGGCGTAAACCGAGCCGTAGATGTTGGCGTATCTGGAAAAATTTTCCACATAGATGGAATACAAATCGGAAAACACCAGCCAGCCCAGGCTGGCCAGCACCCCGCCGGGCAGACTGTCCAGAAAGCGGTTGCGCTTGTTGGGCAGGGTCATAAACATGACGGTGAAAATCACGCTTTGCAGCACCAGCAGCAGGAAAAACCGAAAGTCGATCAGATCCACCAGGAAAATCACCACGGGATTGTCCACCATGATCAGCATGTTCAGCAGGGTCCCGCCGAACACATGCAGCACCAGGGTCAGCAGCACCACCACCAGAAACACAAACATATACACCACGCTGATGCCCCGGGTATAGAGGTATCCCCGGTTTTCCGATACGCCGTAAATGGCATTCAATCCTTGCAGCAGGCCGTAAACGCCCCGGCTGGCAGACCACAGGGCCGTCACCGCCGCCACGCCTACCACAGCGCCGTTGGAATGGAGGTAGGTGCTGTATACCAGCTCCTCCACCGCACCCATAAGCGCCTGGGGCAGGAAGTCCCGCAGCAGCTCGATCAGGGCCTCCACCTGCAAGCCGGTGTAGCGCAGCATACTCAGCACCAGCAGCAGCGCCGGAAACACCGACAAAATCAAGAAGTAGGCGGTGTAGCCCGCATGGAGCGGGATGTGCATCTGATGGACGGTCTGGGCCGCATGGGCCACCCGGCCCAGAATGCCGCCTTTGGGAAACTGACGCATAGGGGTTCCTCCCATGGCTGAAAATGAAAGCCAGCCCGCCGCCCAGGGGGCAGCGGGCTGCACAATGGCGTGCCCCGGACAGCCGTCCGAAGCCACTGCCTATTTTATTCCGCAGAAATCAGGTAGTAGTATACCGGCTGGCCGCCCCGGAGCAGATTCACGTCGGCATCGGGGCAGATGTCTGCAAACATGTCTGCCGCCTTCTGGGCGTGCTTTTCCTTCACATCGGCGCCGTAGTAGATGGTGATATACTCCTTGCCGTCGTCCCGGACCTTCTCGGCCAGGGAGCGCAGCAGCACCTTGATATCCTGGCTGGTGCCGAAGAGCTGGTTGCCGTACAGGGCCAGGTAGTCGCCCTCGTGGATGTCATAGCCGTCAAAGTCGGAGTTGCGGGCGGCGTAGGTGATCTGCATGGTCTCCACCGTGCCCAGAGCCTCGGTCATGGCCTCCACATTTTCCTCCACGGTGCCCTCGGGGTTGAAGTTCAGCATAGCCGTCACACCCTGGGGAACGGTCTTAGAGGGCAGCACCACCACGTTCTTGGGAGTCAGGGCATCCACCTGCTCAGCAGCCATGATGATGTTCTTGTTGTTGGGCAGCACGAACACGGTTTCGGCCGGGACCCGGTTCACCGCTTCCAGAATGTCCTGGGTGCTGGGGTTCATGGTCTGGCCGCCGGAAATGATGGCATCCACGCCCAGATTGGTGAACACATCCGCCAGGCCCTCACCGGCGCAGACGGACACGGCGCCCAGGGGCTTCTCCGGCTCTGCGATCTTCGGTGCCAGCTCCTGCTCAGACAACACCTTCTCGGTGTGCTGCAGGCGCATGTTCTCGATCTTCACGGTGACGAAGGAGCCGTACTTCACAGCCTCGCTCAGAGCCATGCCGGGGTCGTTGGTGTGGACGTGGACCTTGATGATCTCCTCGTCGTCCACCAGCACCAGGCAGTCGCCCAGGCCAGCCAGGAAGCTGCGCAGAGCCTCCGGGTCCTTGTCGTTCTCCCGGTCGATGATGAACTCGGTGCAGTAGGCAAAGGTGATGTCGCCGGTGTCAAAATCGGCAAAATCCGCCGCATCCTTGGTTTCGGGCTGTTCGCCGTCCTCAGGGACCACCACGTCCTCGCCCTGAATGGAGGAGAGCATGGCTTCCAGCGCCACCAGCCAGCCCTTGCCGCCGGCATCCACCACGCCGGCCTTCTTCAGCACCGGGTTCTGGTTGACGGTGTCGGCCAGAGCCACCTTGGCTTCCGCCACGGCTGCCTCGTGAACGAACTCGATGTAGTTGTTCTCCTGGGCAGCTTCCGCAGCCTTGGCAGCGGCCAGACGGGCCACGGTGAGGATGGTGCCCTCGGCGGGCTTCATAACCGCCTTGTAGGCAGCGTCCACGCCCTCCTGAAGGGCCTGTGCCCACAGCACGCCGTCGGTAGTCTCCTGGCCCTTGAGCTTCTTGGAGATGCCCCGCAGCAGCAGGGACAAAATCACGCCGGAGTTACCCCGGGCGCCCCGGAGCATGGCGGAGGCAGCGATCTTCGCCGCCTGGCTCAGATCCGGGTCCTCTGCCTTGCGCAGGTCGGCTGCGGCGGCATTGATGGTCATGGACATATTGGTGCCGGTATCGCCATCGGGCACAGGGAACACGTTCAGCTCGTTGAGCGCCTGCTTGTTGATTTCGATTGCGGCAGCTGCGCTGATCATCATTCTGCGAAAATCAGCGCCGTTGATAATTTGCTTCAATTTGACTTCCCTCCGAATTCGTTAGTCGATCACCATGGAATCGACATAAACATTGACATCCCGAACCTGGGTGCCGGTGCACTGGGTCACCACGTAGCGGACCTCCGAAATGATGGATGCGCCCACGGCGTTCAGGTTCACGTTGTTGTCCACGATGATATGCAGGTCGATGGAGATGGAGTTGTCCTCGTTGAAGTGGACCTTCACGCCCTTGCCCACAGATTCCTTGCGCAGCAGGTGGTACACGCCGTCGGACAGGCTCCGGGCCGCCATACCCTTGACGCCGAAGCAGTTGGTTGCGGCAGTGCCCACGATGTCGGTGTAGACATTGGTGCTGACGTTGATGCTGCCGTTTTCGTTTTCGTGACGAACCATATCATAACCTCCTAGTTATTCCGTGACGGGATGGCGGTTGGACCGCCATCTTGGTTAAATCATGCTTTCTTCCCAGCAGGCCGGGGCGGTCAGGCCCATCATCTTGACAATGGTGGGGGCCACATTGGCCAGGCCGTAGCTGCCCTCCCGGATGGTCCAGGTGTGATCCTTGTCATAGATGATGAAGGGCACCGGGTTCAGGGAGTGGGCGGTGCGCACAGAAGTCTTGCCCTTCTTGGTTTCGGTCATCTGGTCGGCGTTGCCGTGGTCAGCGGTGATCAGCACGGTGTAGCCGTACTTGTCCGCAGCCTCCAGAATGGCGGCCAGGCCCTTGTCCACGCACTCCATGGCGTAAACCACCGCATCCATCACACCGGTGTGGCCCACCATGTCGCCGTTGGGGTAGTTGCAGCGCAGGAACTGGAACTGCTTGGAGGCCATGTTCTGCACCATCTTTTCGGTGATTTCCTTGGACTTCATGGCAGGAGCCTGCTCGAAGGGGATCACGTCAGAGGGCACTTCCTCGTATACCTCCAGCTCCTCGCAGACCTTGCCGGAGCGGTTGCCGTTCCAGAAATAGGTCACGTGGCCGTATTTCTGTGTCTCGGACAGGGCATACTCGTGGACACCGGCGGCGCACAGCACCTCAGTCAGGGTGTTCTTGATGACCGGCGGCTGCACCAGATAGTGCTCGGGGATGTTCAGGTCGCCGTCGTATTGCAGCATACCGGCAAACTTTACGCCGGTGTAATCGCCCCGGTCGAACTTGTCAAAGTCCTTGCGGTCAAAGGCCAGGGAGATCTCCTGGGCACGGTCGCCCCGGAAGTTGAAGAGGATCACGCTGTCGCCGTTGGCGATGGTTGCCACAGGTGCGCCGTCTCTTGCCACCACGAAGGCGGGCAGGTCCTGGTCGATGCAGCCGGTCTCCGCCCGGTAAGTCTCAATGGCTTCCTTGGCAGAGGCGAACTGACGGCCCTGGCCCTGGACGTGGGTGCGCCAGCCGGCTTCCACCATGGCCCAGTTGGCTTCGTACCGGTCCATGGTCACCTGCATACGGCCACCGCCGGAGGCGATGGCGTAGTCGCAGCCCTGGGTGTTCAGCTCAGCCAGGACGGTTTCCAGCATATCCACATATTCCAGCGCAGAGGTGGCGGGCACGTCCCGGCCGTCCAGCAGGATGTGGCAGTAGGCCTTCTTCACGCCCTGGGCGTGGGCCTGGCGCAGCAGGGCGATCAGGTGGTGGATGTTGGAGTGGACATTGCCGTCAGACAGCAGGCCCAGGAAGTGCATGGCCTTGCCGGACTGGGCGTTGGCCACCAGGTCCTTCCAGGTTTCCGATGCGTACAGGGCGCCATTTTCGATGGACTCGCCCACCAGCTTGGCACCCTGAGAGTACACCTGACCGCAGCCCAGGGCGTTGTGGCCCACCTCGGAGTTGCCCATGTCCTCATCGCTGGGCAGACCGACGGCAGTGCCGTGGGCCTTCAGATACGTATGGGGGCAGGTTGCCAGCAGCCGGTCCAGGGTGGGGGTGCTAGCCACCTTCACAGCATCGCCGCTGCCGCCGTCGCCCTTGCCGACACCGTCCATAATGACCAATACAATGGGTTTTTCCATATCGAATTACCTCCAAAAACGTGCTGTTCGCACAATTTTTCAATTTACACTTCATGTTATTTTACATCATATTTCCGAAACTTACAACTACTTTTTTATTTTTTCTGTTCCAAACAAAAAAGCTTCCGGGAAAATCACAAAATGGGTGATTTTCCCGGAAGATGTTAAGAACGTTTGAATAGGCCGGTGCGTCAGGAGTATCTGCCGCCCTTGTGGCTGCCGGCCCGGAAGATAAGGGCGCCTACCAGCAGGAAGGTCAGCACCGCCGCAATGAGCACCACGCCCATCCAGCCGTCGCCGCCTACCCGCTCCATCACATCCGGCTGGGTCTCCTGGGTGGTTTCCGGCACGGTGGTGGGGATGGTGGTGGGTTCCGTCTGGGGCAGGGTAGTGGGTGCGGTGGTGGGCTCGGTGGTGGGAGCCGTGGTCGGAGCGGTGGTGGGGGCTGTGGTGGGCACGGTGGCCGGTTCCGTGGTGGGTACGGTGGCAGGCTCCGTGGCGGCTCTGGTTTCCGCAGCCTTGGTCTCCTCAGGGGCCTCTGTCTCAGCCTGGGTCTCCCCGTTTTTCTCCGCTTCCAGCTGGGCCAGATTCTCCGCCACGGCGGAAGCATCAAAGTTGCCCATCATGATTCCCAGGTTGCCGCCGTAGCTGTTCACCAGGGGAGAATAATACTCATAGGCCCAGGGGTTGTTGGTGGGGTAGAACACGCTGATGTAGTTGCCGGTCCACAGGCAGCTGTCGTCAAAGCGGGGCATGCCGCCGTCGCAGTAGACGTATTTCAGCTCGTCACAGCCCCGGAACGCCTCCTTGCCGAACTTGCGGAAGCTGGCGGGGACGTGGACATAGGGCAGGTCCTTGCAGTTATAGAAGGCCCGCTGGCCGATCTCCACCAGGTCGCTGCCAAAATCCACTTCCTCCACCCGGTCGCAGCCGGAGAAAGCCTCGTCGCAGATCTTGGTGATGCCGCCGGTGAGGATGATTTTCTCAATGTGGTCTTTGTGGTCAGCCCAGGGCGCTTCGGTAATTTCGCCGCTGCCGGTAATGGTCAGGGTGTAGCCGTCCAGGGACCAGGTGATGCCCTCTCCGCAGCTGCCGCTGCCAATGTTTCGGTCCAGCACGGACTCGTCTGCGGTGGCTGCTGCCGCCGGGGCCAGGGTCAGCACCAGCAGACAGGCCAGAAGCAGCGATGTGATCCATGATTTTTTCATAAGTATAGTCATCCTTCCTTTCTCAAGGGAGAGTCTATTATTCCATATTTTTCCCGTTTCGTCAATCCAAACTTTTTTCGGTGCTTCCCGATTTGGGAAGTGGTTAGTTCATGGTCCCCTCCGCCCGGTGGAACAACTCCCCGATCCGCTGGCGCAGGGCCTGGGCCTCCGGGGTTTGGGCGGTGCCCAGAGTGTCGATCCACTGGGCCGAGGCCGCCTGGGCCTGCTTCAAAGTTTCCAGGTCAAAGCTCAAATCCCCCACCCGGAACGCAGGCAGACCCGACTGCCGGGAGCCGAAGAAATCTCCGGGGCCACGCAGCCGCAGGTCCTCCTCCGCAATGCGGAAGCCGTCGGTGGTTTTGCACAGGGCTTTCAGCCGCTGAACAGTCTCCGGGCTGCGGGTGTGGGTGGTGAGGATGCAGTAGCTTTTGGCCTGGCCCCGGCCCACCCGGCCCCGAAGCTGGTGCAGCTGGGAAAGGCCGAACCGGTCGGCATCCTCGATCACCATCAAGGTGGCGTTGGGCACATCCACCCCCACCTCAATGACGGTAGTCGCCACCAGCACGTCGGCTTCCCCTTTGGCAAACGCCGCCATGGTCTGCTCCTTCTGGGCGGCCTTCATCTGGCCGTGGAGCAGCGCCACCCGCAGATCCGGGAAGACGGTTTGCTGCAATGTCTCCGCCCAGGCGGCGGCGGCCTTTACTCCCAGCTCCTGGTTTTCCTCCACTGCCGGGCAGACCACGAAGCACTGGTGGCCCTGCTCCACATGCTTGCGGATGAAGGCGTTGATTCTGGCCCGGTAGCTCTCCCCCACCAGGAACGTCTCCACCGGCTCCCGGCCTGGGGGCAGCTCGTCCAGAATGGACACCTCCAAATCGCCGTACATCAGCAGCGCCAGGGTCCGGGGAATGGGGGTGGCCGACATCACCAGCAGGTGAGGGTCCTCGCCCTTTTCCGACAGGCGGCTGCGCTGGGCTACGCCGAAGCGGTGCTGCTCGTCCGCCACCACCAGCCCCAGATTTTGAAACTGGGTGGCATCGGTGAGCAGGGCGTGAGTGCCCACCGCTACCTGGACATGGCCCTCCGCCAGGTCCTGGCGCACCTGCTTTTTCTGCTTGGGGGTCATGGAGCCGGTGAGCAGGGTCACGGAAATGCCCAGCGGGGACAATAGCTTATCCAAAGAAGCGGCGTGCTGCTCCGCCAGGATTTCCGTGGGGGCCATCAGTGCCGACTGCCGTCCGTTTCGGGCGGCGCAGAAGATGGCGGCGGCGGCCACCATGGTTTTTCCGCTGCCCACATCCCCCTGAACCAGCCGGTTCATGGGAGCGCCACGGGCAAAATCCTGCAAGATATCCCCAATAGCCCGGTTCTGCGCCCCGGTGAGCCGGAAGGGCAGCGCTTCATAAAACGCCCCCAAATCCAAATCGGCATAGGGCTGGGTTTGCTTCTGGGCACGGCTGGCCCGCATCAGGGAAAGCCCGGCGGAGAATACGAAAAACTCCTCAAACACCAGCCGCTTTTTGGCCTGCTCCGCCTGGGCCATGGACGCCGGCTCGTGAATGGCCTGATAGGCCACGCTGGCGGGAAGGATCTGGTAAGCCGCACGCACCGGCTCCGGGAGGATCTCCGCCGGCGGGTCGCAGATGGCCAGGGCCTGGCGCACCGCCCGGAGCACCGCCGCATTGCTCAGACCCGCCGTCAGCGGATAGATGGGCAGCACCCGCCGGGTGGTCACCGCCGGGGCTTCCGGGCTTTCAAAGGTGGGGTTTGTCATGTTGTAGCCCACAAAATCCCCGGAAACCGCCCCGTAGAAGATGTACTCCTTCCCGTATTGCAGCTGCTCGGCGGCAAATTTGGAGTTGAAAAACGTCAGGCTCAGCCGGGCGGTGTGGTCCGCTACCTGCACCTTGGTCAGATCCAGACCCTTGCGGATGTGGCTGGTTCGTGGGGTGTTCATCACCGTGGCCCGGAAGCAGGCGGGCTTGTCCACTTCCAGACGGTCAATGGTCACCAGCTGGGACCGGTCCTCGTAACCTCTGGGGAAATGGCAGAGCAGATCCCCCAGGGTAAAAATATTCAAATTGGCAAATTGCTTCGCCCGGGCGGGCCCCACCCCCTTGAGGATGGTCACCGGGTCTGTCAGCTGGGCCATGGCCTGCACCTGCCTTTTCCTTATGATACTCTATATTATAGCAAACCCTTGCGGGAAAGCAACGGATTTCTTGCCCCGGGTTTCGACAATCCGGGGAAAATGAAAAAACTCCCTCCGGGCAAGCCGGGAGGGAGATATTTTCAGAGAAATCAGGCCAGCTGGTTCAGCTTCAGCGTCATGCTGCTCTTCTTACGGGCAGCGTTGTTCTTGTGCAGCAGACCCTTGACAACAGCCTGGTCCACAGCCTTGACAGCCTGCTTGTAAGCAGCCTCGGCGTTGGCCTTGTCACCGGACACCAGAGCGGCGTCGAACTTCTTCAGGTTGGTCTTCAGCGCAGACTTGTCAGCCTTGTTCTTCTCATAAGCGATCTTGGAAGTAATGACATCCTTCTTAGAGGACTTAATGTTGGGCATAGATTCCACCTCCTTGCGTTTGTTATCCATACGGGTACACATTATAGCGCTTTTTCCTCCTAAAATCAAGCCCTATTTTTCATTTTTTTGTACCATCTTTCCGCCGTGCCCCGGGGCAGGGGAGGGCCGGCGGGAAAATTGTCGCATATTCCCGCTGAGGCCGCAGGGGCTGTCAAGAGGATATTTTTGCACAAAAAAATCGCTATGGTAAAAAACCACAGCGGCCAAGAAGTGAGGATTCCCCCGGCACCGGCCGGGAGGGCTTCCGGGGGTCAAAAGTGGGTTTCCACAAGTGTGGAAGGCTGTGGATAACCCCTGTGGATAGAACTGTGGAGAATGTGGAAAACTCGGAGTTATCAACAGGTATTTTCCTGTTTTCCGCTGTGGATGGCCCTTGTGGAAAAATCCGTCATGGTCTGTGCATATTTTGTTCACAAGTTTGGCAAAGCCCCGGTTCCGCTGCCTGGCCGTCTTCGCCCGTTCTTGACAAAAGTCTGCGAAAAAGTTTACAGATTGTGAAAAGTCAGCACCAAATCCCATGGGCCATATTCCAGGGTGCAAATTTTTTTGTGAAAAACCGCCAAAGTTTTTCCGGGTATCATCCGGCGGCTGGAGGGCATACTAAAGCCAGGGCCGTTGGGCCTGTTCCAAAGTTCACGGCCCCTGGGGGCCGTCAAGGAGGATACCATGCAGGGAAAAGTAGAAATCTGCGGCGTAAACACCGCCCGGCTGCGGGTGCTGTCTCAGCAGGAGATGGACTTGCTTCTGCGCCGGGCCAAGCAGGGGGATTCCGCTGCCCGGGAGGCGCTGATCGAAGGCAACCTGCGTCTGGTGCTGTCGGTGATCCAGCGCTTTGACAAGCGGGGCGAGAATCCCGACGATTTGTTTCAGGTGGGGTGCATCGGCCTGATCAAGGCCATTTCCAACTTTGACCCGGACAAGCAGGTGCGCTTCTCCACCTATGGCGTGCCCATGATCGCCGGAGAGGTCCGGCGGTATCTGCGGGACAACAGCGCCATCCGGGTGAGCCGGTCCATCCGGGACGTGGCCTACCGGGTGCTGCAATGCAAGGAGGCCCAGACCAGCCGCCTGGGCCGGGAGCCTACCCTGGAGGAGATCGCCGCAGAGCTGAGCATCCCCATTGAGGATGTCCACCAGGCCCTGGATGCAGTCTGCGCTCCGGTGAGCCTGTATGACCCGGTGTATGCCGACGGCGGCGACCCGCTGACGGTGATGGACCAGGTCCGGGACACCCGAAACACCGAGGCCCACTGGATGGAGCACATCACCCTGCGCTCTGCCTTCCAGGCCCTGCCGCCCCGGGAAAAGCAGATCCTTTCCCTGCGGTTTTACGACGGAAAAACCCAGATGGAGGTGGCCAGCACCCTGGGCATCTCCCAGGCCCAGGTGTCCCGGCTGGAAAAGGGGGCCATCGGCGCCATGCGCAAATCCGTCAGCATTACCCAGTAAGCGTTCGGCATGATCGCACCGGGCCGGGCATAGATTGTGGAGAATCTATGGCGAGGAGGGGGCTGTATGTCCTTGAAGTTTAGCGACCTGCAATGCAAGGAGGTCATCTGCATCCAAACCGGCCAGCGGCTGGGATTTGTCAGCGATGTGCTGGTGGAGCTGCCCCAGGGCACGGTGCAGGCCATTGTGGTTCCCGGCCCCTGCCGCATGTGGGGGCTGGCCCCGGGCCGGGAGGACTACATCCTGCCCTGGGGCTGCATCCAGAAGATCGGCCCCGACATTGTGCTGGTGGATGCCCAGCCGGAGCAGTGCCGTGCGCCCCGGTCCTGCGCCAGGGGGCGCTAGGGGGCATCCGGCAAAATCCTCACCAAACCGCCCTGGGATGGCGGGAATTTTATGGAACTTTTTTGGAAATACTACTTGCAATTCCACCCATCATCCAGTATAATGAATCGACATGGGCCTTGCCCGTGACACTGTAAACCACACACCCGGGGATCGTGCCGCCCCTGTGCCGGTTTTCCGGCGGGCCGCACGGGATGATCGGGGTGGAGGAAAAAACAAAAGGAGAAATTAAAAATGGCTGTCGTATCTATGAAACAACTGCTGGAGGCCGGCGTGCACTTCGGCCACCAGACCCGCCGCTGGAACCCCAAGATGGCTCCCTACATCTACACCGAGCGTAACGGGATCTACATCATCGACCTGGCGAAGACTGTGAAGAAGCTGGAAGAGGCTTACAACTTCGTGCGGGACATCTCCGCCAATGGCGGCTATGTGCTGTTCGTTGGCACCAAGAAGCAGGCTCAGGACGCTATCAAGGAAGAGGCTGCCCGCTGCGGCGGTTACTACGTCAACGCCCGTTGGCTGGGCGGTATGCTGACCAACTTCCGCACCATGCGTACCCGTATCGACCGTCTGGCTCAGCTGCGCAAGATGGAAGAGGACGGCACCTTCGCCATGCTGCCCAAGAAGGAAGTCATCAAGCACCAGGCTGAGATCGCCAAGCTGGAGAAGTACCTGGGCGGCGTGAAGGAAATGAAGAAGCTGCCCGCCGCTCTGTTCATCGTTGACCCCCGCAAGGAGCGCAACGCCATCGCTGAGGCTCGCAAGCTGAACATCCCCATCGTGGCCATCGTGGACACCAACTGCGACCCCGATGAGATCGATTACGTCATCCCTGGCAACGACGATGCCATCCGTGCCATCCGTCTGATCGCTTCCACCATGGCCAACGCCGCCATCGAGGGCCGTCAGGGCGAGGATGCCGCTGCTGCCGCTGAGACCGCTGACGAGACCGTCGCTGAGTAATTTACAGATAACACATTAGGAGGATACGAACATGGCTTTTACCGCACAGGACGTTAAGAAGCTCCGTGAAATGACCAACGTCGGCATGATGGACTGCAAGAAGGCCCTGCAGGCCACCGACGGCGATATGGACAAGGCTGTTGACTGGCTCCGTGAAAAGGGCCTGGCCAAGGCTGCCAAGAAGGCTGACCGTGTTGCTGCTGAGGGCGTGGCTTACGCCGCTGTCATCAATGGCGTGGGCGTGGTCATCGAGGTCAACTCCGAGACCGACTTCGCCGCCAAGACCGACGCTTTCCTGGACCTGGTGAAGAACCTGGCTACCATCGTGGCCACCGATGCTCCCGCTGATGTGGACGCTCTGAAGGCCTGCACCTACCCCGGCACCAACCTGACCGTCACCGAGATCATGCAGGAGAAGGTCATGTCCATCGGCGAGAACATGCAGATCCGCCGCTTCGCCCGCTTCCCCGAGAACACCTCCGTTGCCTACGTCCACGCTGGCGGCACCCACGGCGTTCTGGTGAACCTGGCTGTGGAAGGCGACATCGATGTCACCGAGATCGGCAAGAACGTGGCTATGCAGATCGCTGCTATGAACCCCAAGTACTGGGACAAGAACATGGTGCCCCAGGCTGACGTGGACCACGAGCTGCAGGTCCAGGTCGCTCTGATGGACAACGATCCCAAGATGGCCTCCAAGCCCGCTCAGATCAAGGAGAAGATCGCCGCCGGTAAGATCAACGCCTTCTACAAGGAAAGCTGCCTGCTGCAGCAGGACTTCGTCCGTGCTGACCTGTTCCAGGGCAGCGTGGAGGGCTACATCGCCGATGCTGCCAAGAAGCTGGGCGGCAAGGTGACCTTCGTCGATGCGATCCACTACATCAAGGGTGAGGGCATCGAGAAGAAGGAAGAGAACTTCGCTGACGAAGTGGCCGCTCAGATCGCCAACGCCGGCAAGTAAGCACTTCCTAACAAAGCCAAATCAAACAAACAGCCCGCCAGGTAACTGGCGGGCTGTTTTTGCCGTTCTATTGCAAGGCTGGAAATTTTTCTGTATAATCCAAGAAAACCGGCGTGACCAAATCCCGCCGGCCTCTGTCTATAGGGGTGAGGAGCATCCTACAGAAAGGAGCAGCGTATATGGATGACAACCGCCTGATCGAGCTGTACTGGCAGCGCTCGGAAACCGCCATTGCCGAAACCGCCGCCAAGTACGGCGGCTATTGCTACAGCATCGCCTACCACATCCTGTGGAATCCCCAGGACAGCGAAGAATGCGTCAACGATGCCTATTTTAAGGTCTGGGAAAGCATTCCCCCTACCTATCCCAGGATTTTTTCCGCCTTTATCGGGAAAATCACCCGCCATTTGGCCCTCAATCGCTACGAGTATGCCACCGCCGCCAAGCGGGGCGGCGGCCAGGTGCCCCTGGCCCTGGAGGAGCTGAGCGAGTGCATCCCGGACCACAACACACCGGCGAAGCTGGCCCAGGAGCAGGAGCTGACCCAGGCTATCAACGCCTTCCTGCACACCCTTTCCCCGGAGGTAAGAAAAATCTTTTTGCAGCGCTATTGGGCGCTGATGCCCATTCGGGAGATCGCCAGCCTGTACGGCCTGACGGAAAGCAAGGTAAAAATGACCCTTCTGCGGACCCGGGCCAAATTCAAGCAGCATTTGCAGAAGGAGGGGATCGCCCTATGAAGGAAGAGAAGATTTTGCAGGCGTTCAACGGGATCGAGGATGCCTTTTTGCAGGAGCTGCTCCAGCCAACCGTGGCAAAATCCGGCAAAAAGCAGCGGCTTTCTGGGTTTATTCTCCTGGCAGCCCTGCTGTCTGTGCTGGGGCTGAATGCCTTTGCTTCGGAATACAGCACGCCCGGGGAAAATTGGTTCTACGCCTTTTTTGCCGACAGCCCACAGCCGGAAGCGGCCCAGCCGCTTTCTGAAAACCAGCAGGCGGTTTTGGACCGGGGCCTGGTGGAGATTAACGAGAGCGTTACGGAGAACGGCTGGACCTTCACCATGGAGTCCGGCATTTGCGACGGCCGCCGCATGCTGCTGAAATACCGGGTGGATGGGCCGGAGGGCACGGTGCTCAACGCCCAGCAGTGCGACATTGGATACAGCAGCGACATCCGCCCGCCGGACTGGGAGGTGGAGGGCTACAGCGCCGCCTCCTGCACCCGGCACGCCCTGGAAGATGCCGACCCTTCTGACAACTCCATCACCATGCTGATGGACTACCTGGTGCAGCCCGGCAAGGATATGGAGCTGACCATTGCAGGCGGCACGGTCTGGACCATTTCCTTCCACAGCATCCGGCAGGTGCAGGGCCAGGGGACACAGCTTACAGAGAAAATCCTGTGCCAGGGGGACTGGACCTTCCGTGTCACCTTTGCCGACAAGCTGCTGGTCACCGATGCCAAGGAGCTGCTGAGCAGGCCCGTTTCCTGCGCAGCCCGGCGGCAGCTCCGGCAGGAGCGCTATGACATAGACGTAACGGTGACGTCCTTTGAACTGCGGACCCTGTCGGCGGTGGTTCGCTTCCGGCGGCCCCTCACCGGCTACTGGGAGGGCGTGGATTTGGAGCCGATTTATATTGTGCTGAAAGATGGCACCCGGCTGGAAGCCCGCTTCCGCATGGGGGTAAACCAGGGCAGCCATTTTGGGTGCGTGCTGGTCTTTGACCGGCCCATTTCGGCGGAGGATGTGGCCTTTGTGGACTTTCCGTAGGGCGGCAAAATCCGGCTTGCAATGCGGCCGGGATTGGGATACAATAGCAGCATGATTCCATCCGCTTTTGCACAAAATCAGGAGGTTTTCCCATGTCTGATTCCCACAAAGTTCTCACCTGCGCCTGCCGCTGTGTTCAGCTGGCGCTGAAGCTGGGCAACTACCTGCTGCCCTACCGCACCCCCCAATGCCTGGAAGGCCCCGGCCAGATCGCCCATCTGGGGGAATTTCTCCGGCAAGGGGGCTTGCAGGATGTTTTGGTGGTCACGGGAGCGGGAATGGTTCGCCGTGGTCAGGTTCAACCCCTGCTGGACAGCCTGGACCAGGCCGGGATTCGCCACACCCTGCTTACCTACGACCGCTCCGACCCCACCAGCCAGGATGTGGAGCTGGGCTTTCGGACCTATCAGGAAAACCACTGCCAGAGCATCGTGGCCTTTGGCGGCGGCTCCCGGATCGACTGCGCCAAGGCCATTGCCGCCCGGGCCGCCCAGCCGAAGAAAACCGTGGCCCAGCTGCAAGGGCTGCTGAAGGTGCGCCGCCGGGTGCCGCCGCTGGCGGCCATTCCCACCACTGCCGGAGCCGGTTCCGAAACCACCCTGGCCGCCGTCATCATCGATTCGGACACCGGGCGAAAGGCTTCCATCAACGACCCCCGGCTGATTCCCGCTTACGCCGTTTTGGATGCCGCCGTCACCGTTGGGCTGTCGCCCCATCTCACCGCCATCACCGGCATGGATGCGTTGACCCACGCTGTGGAGGCGTATCTCAATCACACCTACAACACCCCTGTGGAGGAGGAGCTGGCCCTGCGGGCTGTAAGGCTGATTCACGGCAATTTGCGCACCGCCTATGAAAACGGCCAGGATTTGGAGGCCCGGCAGAACATGCAGCAGGCGGCCTTCTGCGCCGGACGGGCCTTCACCCGGGGCTGTGTGGGCTATGTCCACGCCCTGGGCCACACCCTGGGCAGCGTCTACGGCATTCCCCACGGGCTGGCCATGGCGGTGCTGCTGCCCCTGGTGCTGGAAGCCTACGGGCCGAAGGTGCACCGGCGGCTGGCGGCGCTGGCCCGGGCCTGCGGCATGGAGGGCAGCAGCGATGCCGCCCTGGCCCAGGCGTTTCTGGACTGGATTCGCAGACTGAACCGCCAAATGGGCCTGCCGGAAGCCTTCCCGGAGATTCGCAGCGAGGACATCCCCAAAATGGCCGACTGGGCCTTCCGGGAAGCAAATCCCCTCTATCCCGTCCCCGTCATCTGGGACCGCCCCCAGCTCTCCCAACTCCTGCACCGGGCGGCCAGTGGCCGCTGACAATTACGAGACTGCTACCCTGGCGGTAGACCACCACCGCTGGGGGTCACCCGATTCGTTACAGCTCAATAATTTGGGCAAAAGGAACGTACTTTTCGCAGGGTGGGGGCACGCCCCCGCCGCCCATGTGCGTTTACCACAGCACTCCACTTGGCTCTCCCTCTGGGAGAGCTGGCACGGCGCAGCCGTGACTGAGAGGGGCGGCGTGCCGCCGCTGTCAGTTACGAGCCTGCCACCCAGGCGATAGACCACCGCCTTTGGGGTCACCCGATTCGATACATGGTGGTAGACGGAAAGCCCTCTCCGCCCGGTGTGGGCACCTCTCCCATGGGGAGAGGCAAGGCGGCGTTGCCGCAATTGTCCATTGTCAATTTTTTCCGCCTCCTTCGGTGATTTTATCACGGAGCGCTGCCACTGCTCGGCATATAATAAGGCCATCCAAAGCAAGGAGGTACTCATTTATGAGACTGAAAGATAAAGTTGCGATTATTACTGGCGGCAGCCGGGGCATTGGCCTGGCCACTGCGGAGAAGTTTTTGCAGGAGGGGGCCACGGTGATCCTCACCGCCAGCACCCAGGCTTCGGCGGACAAGGCTGTGGAGCAGCTACGGCAGAAGTATCCGCAGTCCACGGTGGCCGGCATCAGCCCCAACCTGGCGGACCTGAACTCCGTGCGTCAATCTTTCCGGGAGGCTACCCAGCGCTATGGCTGTGTGGACATTCTGGTGAACAACGCCGGCGTGTCGGAGAGCACCCCCTTTATGGAGTACACCGAGGAAACCTTTGACAAGGTGATGGATTTGAACGTCAAGGGCGTGTTCAATGCCACCCGGGCGGCCAGCGAGTGCATGGTGGCCCGTGGCCACGGTGTCATCCTGTCCACGTCCTCCATGGTCAGCATCTCCGGCCAGCCCAGCGGCTTTGCCTATCCTGCTTCCAAATTCGCCGTCAATGGCCTGACGGTGTCCCTGGCCCGGGAGCTTGGCCCCAAGGGCATCCGGGTCAACGCCGTGGCTCCCGGCATCACGGAAACCGACATGATGCGGGCCGTGCCCAAGGAAGTCATCGAGCCGATGATCCAGAACATTCCCCTGCGCCGGCTGGGAAAGCCCGAGGACATCGCCAACGCCTTCGTGTTCCTGGCGTCTGACGAGGCATCCTATATCACCGGCGTGGTGCTCAGCGTGGACGGCATGGCCAGAAGCTGAAACGGTGACTTTGTCACAGAAAACCGTCTGCATCGGCGGTAAAATAGACCCATCAAAACCAAACACTTAGGAGGCGCAGGTATGAATTACAGTGCATTGATTCAAAATAGAAAGTCCGTCCGGGAATTTACCGAGGAGCAGGTGAGCTTCTCTGATTTGGAGCGGATGAAGGACTATTACCTCACCGGCGTGCGGCGGCTGGTGAGCGAGATCGAGACGGAGCTGTACTTCTTCGGCACCGCTACCCGGGCCGCTCTGGAAGGTGCCGCCGGATACAATGACTTCCTGGTGGGCGCACCCCAGTACCTGATTCTCATGTCCCAGCCCCATCCTCTGGCGGAGCTGAACGCCGGTTATGTCATGGAGGATCTGATTCTCAAGGCCGCAGACCTGGGCCTGGACAGCTGCTGGCTGTCCTTCAAGAGCAGCCAGGAAATCAAGGACGTGCTGGGCATCGACTCTCCTCTGGAAGTGGCAGCCATCGCCGCCTTTGGCTACGGCAAGAAGACCATTCGCCGCCTGCGGCTGAACATCCTCAGCATGTCCAACGTGGACCTGGCTGCCAAGCACCGGTATATGGAGCCGAAGCGGGGCATCCAGGAGCTGGTCAGTCTGAACACCTGGGGCAATACCGCCGGGCTGAACGAGTATATCGGCTTCTATGATGATATGCTCTGGGAAAGCCTGTACGCCGCCTCTCTGTCCCCCAGTTACCTCAACCGGCAGGCCTACGGCTTCCTGCTCCACGACGGAAGCATCAGCCTGGTGCGCCGCCCGGATGTGTACACCAACCTGTCCGACGGAGATTTGAGCATGGGCGCCGCCCTGCTCCACTTCACCGCCGTGGCCGAAAACTGGGCAGGCAAGCTGAACTGGACCTTCGGCGGCAGCGCCGACGGCCTCCACCTGCCCCAGGACCACCAGCTGGTGGCCACCTGCAAGCTGTAAGCAGCGGCGGGAATTACAACCGATTTCTCTCCTCCTACAAAAATTGGCATAAAAGCAACAGCAGGGCATCCGTGCCCTGCTGTTGTGCTAGTCTATGGACTTTGGCCCTGGCGGTGATTTTTACGCTGAGCCCCTCAGCCGCCAGCCCGTCAACTACTACGTAACGAACCGGGTGACCCCCAAAGGTGGTGGTCTACCGCCAGGGTAACAGTCTCGGAATTGTCAGCGGCCACTGGCCGCCCGACCCTCTCAGTCACGGCTGCGCCGTGCCAGCTCTCCCAGGGGGAGAGCCAAGTTGGGTGCG
>X4_Red_Fox__coassemble_36_pt1 | contig 41168 bp, 40 predicted proteins | sample X4_Red_Fox__metabat2_low_PE_004 | metagenome-assembled genome bin X4_Red_Fox
CGCCGCCCCTCTCAGTCACCTTCGGTGACAGCTCTCCCAGAGGGAGAGCCAAGGGTGGTGCGGAGAAACCTGGGATGTGCCGGTGGAAAACCACCTGGTCGGCGGGGGCATGCCCCCGCCCTACGAAAGGCACGCCGCCTTGCCTCTCCCTTTGGGAGAGGTGCCCAGTGCGCACACTGGGCGGAGAGGGCCTTTCCGCCCACCACTCTGTAACGAACCGGGTGACCCCCAATGGCGTGGGTCTACTGCCAGGGTAACAGGCTCGTAATTGTCAGCGGCCACTGGCCGCCGCCGGATTTTTTGGCGTTGCATTCGGCGGCGGAGTTTGGTAAACTAGAGGGGCCGGGGCTGCGGTTTTCCCGGTGCTAAATTTTATCCGCAAGGAGAAAACCCTATGTCTGATCTGCTGCAAAGGGTCCGGGATTTGCTGCCGGAGAGCTATCCCTGGCCGGACCTGTTTCAATATTTTCCCGAAGTCGGCTCCACCAACGATGTGCTGAAAGTGCTGGCCAAGCAGGGTGCACCCCAGGGCACGGCCCTGATGGCCGGGGCCCAGACCGCCGGACGGGGCCGCCTGGGCCGCAGCTTCCAGTCGCCGCCCCTTAGTGGGGTTTACCTGAGTATGCTGCTGCGCCCCCGGTGCGCCCCGGCTCAGCTGATGCACCTGACCTGCGCCACCGCTGTAGCTATGTGCCAGGCCGTGGAGGAAACCGTGGGAATCCGCCCCGGCATCAAATGGACCAACGACCTGGTGTGGCAGCGGCGAAAGCTGGGTGGCATCCTCACCGAACTGGGGCTTAGCCCGGAGGGGTGGGTGGAGTATGCCATCGTGGGCATCGGCATTAACTGCGCCACGCCGGACTTCGGCCCGGAACTGCGGGGCATCACCACCTCCTTAGAGCAAATCACCGGGCAGCAAATCCCCCGGGAGGCCCTGGCCGCCGCCATGCTCACCAATCTGGCCCGGATGTCCCAGGAGCTGACCGCCCAGCGCCAGGCCATCCTCCACCAGTACCGCCGGGACTGCATCACCATCGGCCAGGATGTCAGCCTGGTGCAGGGGGATTGGGTTCGCCACGGCCGGGCTATGGACGTAGATGACCAGGGCGCCCTGGTGGTGCGGCTGCCGGACGGCACCATCGAGGCCGTCAACGCCGGTGAAGTCAGCGTCCGGGGGATGTACGGCTATGTATAGCCACAAAAATTGGAAAAATTTCAAAATCTTTATTGCTTTTTCCCCGCTCATTGGTTATACTATTGGGTACAGTTAGACTCACTTTTTGGATTTTGGAGGTCCTGTCTATGAAAGCACTGAATACCATTGTCAAGATTCTGGCCGCCCTGGCTGCGGTGGCCGGCGCCATTTACATCGTTGCCACCTATGGCGAGCAGATCGTCGCCTGGGCGAAGAAGGCCCTGTCCTCCCTGCCCAAGTGCCCCCGCTGCCAGAGCGAGCCGGTGGATGCCGAAGCCTTCCAGCCGGAAGCTGCCCCTGTGGAGGAGCCTGCCGCTCAGGAAGCCGCCCCTGTGGAAAGCGCTGAGCCGGAAGCCGCTCCCATCGTTGACGAGCCCGCCCCCGAAGTGGTGGTCGCCGCCCACGAGCCTGTGGCCGAGGATGCCGATTTCGCTGAGTAAGCAATGCAAAAGAGCCGCTGCAAGTCGTTGCAGCGGCTCTTTTTTTGTCACAATGGGGTGATGCGTTCTCGTTCGGCGCTGGCAATAGCTTTTACACTGCGCCCCGCATCCGTCACGGCTGTCGCCATGCCACCATCCCCCGAGAGGGGGAAGGCTTTGGGGCGGTGGAACTGGGTAGGTGCGGTGGAAAACGCACGTAGTCGGCGGGGGCATGCCCCCGCCCTACGAATGGCATGTCCCTTTTGTCCAAACTATTGAGCTATAACGAACCGGGTGACCCCCAGCGGTGGTGGTTTACCACCAGGGTAACAGGCTCGTAGTTGACAGCGGCGGCACGCCGCCCGCCTTACGAAAGGTATATCCCCTTTTGTCCAAACTATTGAGCTGTATCGAATCGGGTGACCCCCAATGGTGGTGGTCTACCACCAGGGTAACAGGCTCGTAGTTGACAGCGGCGGCACGCCGCCCCTCTCAGGCGGCTTCGGCGACAGCTCCCCCAGAGGGAGAGCCAAGTTGGGTGCGGCATTTTTCCAGGCCCTGGGAGAGGATGGCCATGGTGCGCTGGTAGGACTCCTGGCAGGCGGTGAGCTGGCTGTCCGTCAGGGAGAATTGATTCTTCCACTGCTGGCGCTGGCTGTCCTCCAGGGGCAGGATGTTGTATTCCACCTTGCCGTCCCCGTTGGTAAACTTGTTGACCCAGGTGGGGATCACCTGGACATCTGCCACCGATACCACACCCTCAGAATTCTTCTCAAAGGTGACACTGAACAGCACGCCGTCCTCGGAGTGGCCCGTGGGGCAGGACTGCTTCAGCTCCTCCTTGCGCTGGTTGGACACCGCATTGCCCAGGGAGTAAATGCACACCGTCCTGTGGGCCGGGTCCGTGGTGCTGGTGAGCAGATCCATAGGCTGCACCACGTGGGGATGGCCGCCGATAATCACATCCACCCCCATGTCGCACAGTTTCTGGGCCATGGTGCGCTGGGTGGCGTTTTCCGTGGTCTGATACTCCTGGCCCCAGTGGATATAGACCATGGTGGCCTCCGCCCCCTCGGCCCGCATGGCATCCAGCTGGGTCTGGATCTGAGCATAGAAAGCATCCAGCTTGCCCTCGGTGAAGAAGTTGACGATCCCCGTCTCCCGCACCACCGTGGCTTCGCTCAGGTTCAGGTTGGGGCTTCCGTCGGCTTCCAGGCCGCCGGCGTAGGTGTAGCACACCATGCCGATTCGGATGCCGTTCACATCCACCACGGTGTACTTCTTCTCTGTATCGTTCAGCTGGGTACCCAAAGTGGCCAGATTTCTGGCACGCACCTGTTCCAGGGTGCGCTTCAGGCCGTCGGTGCCGGTGTCGTGGCAGTGGTTGTTGGCGGTAAGCAGCATGTCAAAGCCTGCCTTTGCCACGGAGTCCGCCAGGGCATCCGGGCAGTTGAACAAGGGATTTCCGGAGTAGGGCTTGCCGCTGCCGCCGAAGGTGGTTTCCAGGTTGGCAACGCCATAGTCCGCAGCGGTGACATAGGGCTGAATATAGCGGAAAATGGAATCAAAGTTGTAATTTTCCTCCCCCAAATAGGCCGCTGCCGGATATTTGGGGTTGGAGGTGAACAGGTAGGAGTGCATCAGCAAATCCCCTTGGGAAATCACCGTGGCTTTCGCCACCACCTCCGGCTCGGTGGGCAGCGGCTCGGTCTGCTGGGTGGCAGCGGTGGTGGGAAGATTTTTGTCCGGCTTCGGCTCTTTCTTGCCGCACATGGTCAGCGCCAGAACCATAGACAGCAGCAGCACGCCGATGCCAATAAAGAACAGCGGATTCAGCCGTCGGGTGCGCCGTCTGGGCCGTCTAGTACGGTTGGGCTGGGCAGGTTGGGCCGGCTGGCGGGGCCGCTGGGGCTGCTCCTGGGGAGCCGGCCGCCGGGGCTGCCCCTGCTGGGGCTGGCCGCTGGGTCGCTGCGCCCCGGATCGGTTGCGTGGGGCTTCAAACTTTCCTGGCATGGAATGTCTCTCCTTAACAATTTACATTTTGTTACATTTTAGCACATTCCAACGGGAAAGTAAATAAAGAAATCTTTAAGATTCCACATCCGTGAGAATCTTCACCAGCATTTGGACGCACAGCTCCATATCCTCCACCGGGATATACTCGAAGCGGCCATGGTAATTCTCGCCGCCGGTGCACAGGTTGGGACAGGGCAGGCCCATATAGCTCAGCCGGGCACCGTCGGTGCCGCCACGGATGGGGACCTCCCGGGGATCCATGCCCACAGCCGCCATGGCCGCCTTGGCCCGCTCCACCACAAACATGCACGGCTCGATGCACTGCTTCATGTTATAGTAGTTGTCCTGCATGTCCAGCTCCACCGTGCCCTGGCCGTACTTTCCGTTGAGGAAGTCCGTCACCTGCACCAACAGGTCTTTCTTCTGCTGGAATTTCTCCCTGTCATGGTCCCGGATGATGTAGTGCAGGCAGCTGCGCTCCACCTGGCCCTCCATGTCCGTCAGATGGAAGAAGCCCTCATAGCCCTGGGTGGCCTCCGGCCGCTGGTGCACCGGCAGCAGACTCTGGAACTCCATGGCGATGAGCTGGGAATTGACCATTTTGTCCTTGGCAGAGCCGGGATGGATGTTCAGGCCGTGGAAAGTGACCTTCGCCCCAGCGGCGTTGAAGTTTTCGTATTCCAGCTCCCCCAGGGTGCCGCCGTCGGCGGTGTAGGCATAGTCAGCGGCGAAGCCCGCCACGTCGAAGTGGTCTGCGCCGCTGCCCACCTCCTCGTCCGGGGTGAAGCCGATTTTTAAGGTGGCATGGCGGCCCCCCTGGGTCAGCAGGGTCTGGGCGGCGGTGAGGATCTCCGCAATGCCGGCCTTGTCGTCCGCCCCCAGCAGGGTGGTGCCATCGGTGACCACCAGATGCTTGCCGTGGTGGTTTTTCAGGCTTTCGTACTCGCTTTCTCTGAGATAAATGCTCAGCTGCCCATTCAGGCAGATATCCCCGCCGTCATAGGACATGACCCTGGCCTTGACATCCGTGCCGGAGGCATCCGGGGAGGTGTCCATGTGGGCGATCAGGCCGATGGTGGGAAGGCTGGGATCACCGGGCACCGTGCCGTAGACGTAGCCGTATTCGTCCATCCGGGCATCGGCAATGCCCATCTGCTGCATCTCCTCCACCAGGGCCGCTCCCAGCAGCTTCTGCTTGGCGGTGGTGGGCACGGTGGCAGAATTCTCGTCAGACTGGGTATCAAAAGACACATAGCGCAAGAAGCGCTCCAAAACAGTTTCCATTGCAATCGTTCCTTTCTTCTGAAAATGGGCCGCCGCAAATGCGGCGGCCCATGGGGATGATAGGGGGCTATTTACTTCCCGGCGTTGACCAGCTCAGCGGTGTCCTGTGCGATCATCAGCTCTTCGTTGGTGGGGATGACCCAGACGGCAACCTTGGAATCCGCAGCGGAAACCAGAGTCTCCTTGCCACGGACCTTGTTCTTCTGCGCATCCAGCTTCACGCCCAGGAACTCCAGGCCCTGGCAGATGCGCTCACGCATTTCAGGAGAGTTCTCGCCCACACCGGCGGTGAACACCAGGCAGTCCAGACCGCCCAGAGCGGCAGCGTAGGAGCCGATGTACTTGCGCACCTCGTAAGCGAACTTGTCCAGTGCCAGCAGGCAGTCCTCGTTGCCCTTATCGGCCTCGTCCTCGATATCCCGGAAGTCGGAGGACACGCCGGACAGGGCCAGCACGCCGGACTTCTTGTTCAGCATGTTCAGGCACTCATCAGCGCTCATGTTGTACTTGTTCATGATGAACTGAGCCACAGCGGCATCCAGGTCACCGGAACGGGTGCCCATGGGCACACCGGCCAGAGGGGTCAGGCCCATGGAGGTATCCTGGCACTTGCCGCCGGCCACGGCGGACAGGGAGGAGCCGTTGCCCAGGTGGCAGTTGACCAGCTTGATGTCCTTGGTTCCCATCAGCTCGCAGGCCCGCTTGGTCACGTACTTGTGGGAGGTGCCGTGGAAGCCGTAGCGGCGGATGGAGTCATTCTTGTAGTACTCGGTGGGAATGGCGTAGCGGTAAGCAACAGGAGGCATGGTCATGTGGAAAGCGGTGTCGAACACGGCCACCTGGGGGGTCTTGGGCATAACCGCCTGGCAGGCCCGAATGCCCATCAGGTTGGCAGGGTTGTGCAGAGGGCCCAGGGGAATGCACTTTTCGATGGCCGCTATGACCTCGTCATCGATGATGCAGGAGTCGAAGAACTCCATGCCGCCATGCAGCACACGGTGGCCCACGGCATCGATTTCGTCAGTGGACTTGATAACGCCGTCCACCGGGTCCACCAGAATGGCCAGCACAGCCTGGATGGCCTCGGAGTGGGTGGGCATGGGAATGTCCTTGACCACCTTCTTGTCGCCAACCTTGTGGGTCAGACGACCGTCGATGTAGATGCGCTCACACAGGCCCTTGGCGGACACGTCGCCAGTCTCCGGATTCATCAGCTGATACTTCAGGCTGGAAGAACCGGCGTTGATAATCAAAACGTTCATGGGAATTGCCTCCTAAAATAAATATTTTCATTTTTGGGAAAACGTGATATGATAGCCCATAGCTAACGCTATTATAGTGTATATTCTCTCATTTCTCAACCCCTTAAACGAAATTTTTTGCAAAAGGCGGGAAAAATTTGAAAACCGTTGGAATCATCTGTGAATACAACCCTCTCCACCTGGGCCGCGCCCGGCAGCTCAACTGGATTCGCCAGACCCTGGGGGCAGAAACTGCCATCGTCTGCGCCATGAGCGGCAACTTCGTTCAGCGGGGCGCTCCGGCCATTGCGGACAAATCCCTCCGGGCGGAAGCGGCGGTGGCCTGCGGGGCTGACCTGGTGGTGGAGCTGCCCCTGCCTGTGTGCCTGTCCTCTGCGGAAGGATTTGCCGCCGGAGGCGTAGCCATTTTGTCCCGGCTGTGCCAATATCTCTGCTTCGGCACGGAAACCGCCCAGCCTGACCAGCTGCACCGCACCGCCCAGGCCCTGCTGTCCCCGGAATTTTCCCAACAGCTGCGCCAGGCTCTGAACACCGGCATCTCCTTCCCCGCTGCCCGGCAGCAGGCTCTTGAAGCCTTGGGCGTGCCCGGCTTTGCGCAGCCCAATGACATTCTGGCTGTGGAATACGCCAAAGCCATTCTGGCCCAGGGCAGCGCCATGGAGCTGCTGCCCCTGCGCCGGCCTGGCAGCTATCACGCCCAGATCGTCCATCCCGATGCCCCCTCTGCCACGGCCCTGCGGCTGCGGATGGAAACCGGCCGGAGCTGGCAGGAATTTCTCCCGGAAGCGGCGGCATCTATTCTGGCGGATGCGCCCCTGCACACCCTGGCCGCCGGAGAGCGGGCCATGCTGGCCCGGCTGCGCTCCATGACCGAGGCGGACTTTGCCGTCCTCCCCTATGGCAGCGAGGGCCTGTGGCGCAGGCTGTACCATGCCTGTAGGCGGGAAGCCACCCTGGAAGACATCCTCACCTCCGTCAAATCCAAGCGCTACACCCGCACCCGGCTGGACCGGATGGTGATGTGCGCCTTTTTGGGTCTATCTCTGACGGACATGGAGCAGCCCATTCCCTACGCCCGGGTGCTGGCTTGCAGCAGCCGGGGCAGGACTCTGCTGGCCTCGGTGCGCAAAAGCGGCTTTTTCCAAAATCCCGGCGTGGATACCGGCCACCCCTACTGGGACACCGAGCAGCGCTGCCAGGACCTATACGATTTGTTCCAGCTGCACGGCGTCCCCCCAGCCGGTGCAGAGAAGCGCCGCCGCATTCGCTGCCTGGCTTGACTTTTCCAAAAAATATGGTATATTGGGTGTTAAATACAAAAGGAAAGTCGGTATACCATGTCAAAATCCCTACCAAAGCTTCGTTTTTCTTCTTGCGTTGTGGCCTTTCTGGCATCGGCCTTTCAGGCCTTCGGCATGTACAATGTCCACGCTCTGTCCGGGGTCACGGAGGGCGGCATCTATGGATTGGTGCTGCTACTGGACCACTGGCTGAACATTTCGCCTTCCATTTCCCTGTTCGTTATGAACGTGATTTGCTACGCCCTGGGCTGGAAGGTGCTGGGCCGCAGCTTCATCGGCTACTCCGTTGTGGCCTCTCTTGGCTACTCCATCGCCTATGCCATCTGCGAGTGTTTTCCCCCGCTGTGGCCGCAGCTGGCGGACATGCCCCTGGCGGCCTCTCTGATTGGTGCGCTGTTCATCGGCATTGGTGCCGGACTGTGCGTCCGGGTTGGCGGTGCCACCAGCGGCGACGATGCCCTGGCCATGAGCCTGACCAGCCTGACCAAAATTCCCATTCAGCGGCTGTACCTCGTCAGCGACCTGTCCGTGCTGGCCCTCTCTCTGAGCTACATTCCCCTGACCCGCATCGGCTATTCCCTGCTGACGGTGATCCTCTCCGGCCAGATCATCGGCTGGATTCAAAAAATCCCCATCGGCCAGGAGCAGATCGAGGCAGGCGACTGCTGAAACCCAACGAAAGCGGCCCCCATCCCAAACCCGGGACGGGAGCCGCTTTTTGCTGCTTTTCTTATAGAGACAGGCCGGTAATCCGGGCAATTTCCCGAATCTGGGTGCTCAGCCCCTCCCCGCCGCCGCTCTGGGCCGGACAGGAGGCCGTCGCCACAATGTCAATGGGCTTGCGGCCGGCACAGGCCGACTGGTACAGGGACACCGTGCTGAACATCAGGGCGCACCGCCGGATGTGGTAATCGCTGCTCACCAGAGCCACGTGCTGGATTTGGGGATATTCCCGCAGCAGGGCAAAGCTGCGCTGGGCGTTGGCGGTGGTGCTGTAGGAGCGGCTTTCCCGGAGGATCCGCTCCGGGGCCACACCGTTGTCCGTCAGCCACTGGGCCATCACCGCCGCTTCGGTGGTGTCGCTGGATTCCGCCGTACCGCCGCCGGTGCAGAGCACGTAGGCATTGGGGTACTGCTCCGCCGCCGCCAGAGCTACCTCCAGCCGGCGCACCAGCTCCCCCCTGGGGCTTCCGTCGGCATTCAGCGCATAGCCGAACACCACAATACACAGGGAGTCATCCTCCGGCAGGCCCGCCGGAAGGGTTTCACCGCCTACCTCCATCTCCCGGTAGATGGCGCTCCAATTCTGCAAAATCCCCTTCCAGAGGGCAGCCCGGCCTGGGCAGCTCTGCTCCATTTGGGTCATGTAGGCCTGGGTCTGCTCCACCGAGCCATCCACCCCGGCAAAGAGGGTATTGAGCAGCCCCGCTGCCAAATCTGCCGCTCCATCTGCCATCGGCTCCCCGTCCCGGAAAAACTCCGGGGGCTTCTGGGAGGCTTGGTTTTCGTAAGGAATTTCCGTCAGTGCCAAGTAGTCGCTGCGGATATAGCCCACCTCGCCGCTGCAGAGGACCTTATACCAGCCCCGGTTCACCCCCAGGATGTAGCAGTACTCGCCTGCGCTGGCCGTGGTGGCTACGGCGTAGTCTGTAGACGGCCCCTGGCGCAGGTTCACGCTGGAAGCCGTAACGCAGCCCCAGCCCAGCTCCACATTTTCCGCCTGAAGCAGGGTCAAATCCTCCCGGGACATATAGCCGCTTTGCAGGTTATACTGGACCCGATACCAGCCGCCGTCCTCCCCGGTAATCACTGCCCAGTCTCCGGCGGCACCATAGTCCAGGACTTCTCCCGTCTCCGCTTCGGCATACAGGGGCACATCCTGGGCCGTGATCCGCCCCACCCCCAGAATCGGCCCCTCTGCCGCCGAAGCAGGCAGCGCCGCCCAAACCGGGGCAAATGCCAAACATAAGGCCAGAATGATTCTGAAAAACTTCAACCGTTTCCACACAACTTTCTGATTTTGGAATGTTTCGGGAGCCTTCTCCCAAAACGCCGCCTTTCCGGCAAATACACCAAAATTATGCCACATCCCAACAAAATTGTCAAGTTTTTACGTAAACCTGTCACGTTCGCCTATGTTTACATAACTTTTTGGAATGTTCTTCCAGCACCTGTTCCGTAAGGCGATGCCTGGAAATTCTAGCCAGCTTCCCCCGTTTCCATTCCGGCCCCAGGAAAAATGCTCCAAATTCCATAAAAAATCTCCCAGGGCGGCGGATGGAGCCGTTCCCTGGGAGGATTTTTCATTTTACAGGTGGAGCACCCGGTCCTTGATTTCCTGGGTGCGGCCCTGGTTCCAGAACTGGGTTCCGATGTAGCCGCAGGTACGGCGGGCCACGTTCATCTTGCTCTGGTCGGTGTTGCCGCACTGGGGGCAGACCCACACCAGCTTGCCGTCCTCGTCTTCCCGAATCTCGATTTCCCCGTCATAGCCGCAGCACTGGCAGTAGTCGGACTTGGTATTCAGCTCGGCGTACATGATGTTGTCGTAGATGAACTGCATCACTTCCAGCACCGCATCGATGTTCTGCTGCATGTTGGGCACCTCCACGTAGCTGATGGCCCCGCCGGGGGACAGCTGCTGGAACTCCGCCTCAAAGGCCAGCTTGGTGAACGCATCGATGGGTTCGGACACGTGGACGTGGTAGGAGTTGGTGATATAGCTCTTGTCGGTGATGCCGGGAATCATGCCGAAGCGGTTTTGCAGGCACTTGGCAAACTTGTAGGTGGTGGATTCCAGGGGCGTGCCGTAGAGGGAGAAGTCGATGTTGTGCATCCCCTTCCACTTCTTGCAGGCATCGTTCATGTGCTGCATCACTTCCAGGGCAAAGGGCTTTGCCTGGGCATCGGTGTGGGACTTGCCGGTCATATACTTGACGCACTCATACAGTCCGGCGTAGCCCAGGGAGATGGTGGAGTAGCCGCCATAGAGCAGCTCATCAATGGGCGCACCCTTGGGCAGGCGGGCCAGAGCGCCGTACTGCCACAGGATGGGGGCTGCATCGGACAGAGTGCCCTTCAGCCGCTCATGGCGGCACAGCAGAGCCTTGTGGCACAGCTCCAGGCGCTCGTCAAAAATCCGCCAGAATTTATCCATATCCCGGCCGGAGGACAGGGCCACGTCCACCAGGTTGATGGTGACCACACCCTGGTTGAACCGGCCATAGTACTTGGGCTGGTTGGTCTTGGGGTCCACATAGGGGGTCAGGAAAGAGCGGCAGCCCATGCAGGTGTAGCAGTGGCCCTCGCCGTTCTTGTCCACCTTCAGCTCCAGCATCTTCTTTTCGCTGATGTAATCGGGCACCATCCGCTTGGCGGTGCACTCCGCCGCCAGACGGGTCAGGTAGAAGTAGGGCGTTCCCTCCCGGACGTTGTCCTCTTCCAGCACGTAGATGAGCTTGGGGAAGGCAGGGGTGATCCACACGCCGTTCTCGTTCTTCACGCCCTCGTAGCGCTGGCGCAGGGTTTCCTCGATGATCATGGCCAGGTCCTTCTTCTCCTGCTCGCTGCGGGCCTCGTTGAGGTACATGAACACGGTGATGAAGGGAGCCTGTCCGTTGGTGGTCATCAGGGTCACCACCTGATACTGGATGGTCTGCACGCCCCGGCGGACCTCCTCCCGCAGACGGTCCTCCACCACCTTGGTGATGGACTCCTCGCTGGGCTGGATGCCGAAGACCTGCATTTCCCGCTCCACGGTCCGGCGGATCTTTTCCCGGCTGATCTGGACGAAGGGTGCCAGGTGGGTCAGGGAGATGGACTGGCCGCCGTACTGGTTGGAGGCCACCTGGGCAATGATCTGGGTGGCGATGTTGCAGGCGGTGGAGAAGGAATGGGGCTTTTCGATCAGGGTGCCGGAGATAACCGTGCCGTTTTGCAGCATGTCATCCAGGTTCACCAGATCGCAGTTGTGCATGTGCTGGGCATAGTAATCGGAATCATGGAAGTGGATAATGCCCGCCTCGTGGGCCGCCACGATCTCCTGGGGCAGCAGGATGCGCCGGGTGATGTCCTTGCTCACCTCGCCCGCCATGTAGTCCCGCTGAACGGCGTTGATGGTGGGATTCTTGTTGGCATTCTCCTGCTTGACTTCCTCGTTGTTGCACTCGATGAGGCTGAGGATGCGGTCGTCGGTGGTGTTGGACTGCCGGGCCAGGGAGCGGATGTAACGGTAGGTGATGTACTCCTTAGCCACCTCGAAGGCACCGTGGGCCATAATGGCCTTCTCCACCAGGTCCTGGATTTCCTCCACCGAGCAGCTGCGGCCCATTTCCTGGCAGGAAATTTCCACGCTTTCGGCAATACGTTGGATCTGCAGCGGTGTCAGCCGAACGGATTCCTCTGCGGCGCTGTTGGCCTTGGTCACGGCCATGACGATCTTCTCGATATCGAATACGGCCTCAGCACCGTTTCTCTTAATAATCTTCATCGGGTGTTCCTCCTTGGTCCTAAAAACTGCACGTTTTCATTAGCAGGGCCTATTATACTACATCTTGTGGTTTTGTCAATAGTGGAGTACAAAATATAGTGCACAAACTTTTCGGCAGAAAATCTGGTCTTTTTCCCGCTGGGGCAAATCCCCCAGAATCCGGGAGAAAGTGCCCATTTTCCTGCTCTGGCCGAAAGAAAGGTTTGAAATCCCCGCCGGAATATAGTATAATCACGAAAAGCGGTCTTGACATAATTTCCTAAATTCTGCGCCAAAAAATGAAAGGAGCCAAAACCATGCAAGAAATTTTCGGCACTTTGCCCTCTGGGGAAATCACCAAGCTCTACACCATATCCGGGGGCGGCCTCACCGCTGCGGTGAGTGACTACGGCGCCACCTTGGTTCGGCTGCTGGTCCCGGACAGCCAGGGGCAGCAGGCAGACGTGGTGCTGGGCTATGACGACTGCAACGGCTACCGCCAGGGCAGCGCCTGCCTGGGGGCCACCGTTGGCCGCAGCGCCAACCGGCTGAAGGATGCCAGCTTCTGCCTGGATGGCAGGACCTACCATCTGACCCCCAACGAGGGCCGCAACAACCTCCACTCCGGCCCGGATACCTACTACACCCGACTGTGGACCGTGGCAGAGCACCTGGAAAACACCATCACTCTGACCCTTCACAGCCCCGACGGCGACCAGGGCTATCCCGGCAATGCCAAAATCCGGGTCACCTACTATCTGGACAACGACGGCGGCCTGCACATCCTCTATGATGCCGTCAGCGACAAGGACACCGTGTTCAATCTGACCAACCACAGCTATTTCAACCTGGCGGGCCACCAGCAGACCCACACCGCCATGAACCAGGAGCTGACCATCCCCGGCCGGTTCTTCTGCCCCGACGATGCCCAGAACATCCCCACCGGGGAGCTGCGCAGTGTGGAGGGCACGCCTATGGACTTCCGCTCCCCCAAGCCCATCTGCCAGGACATCGACCAGGACTACGAGCCGCTGCACCTGCAAGGGGGCTACGACCACAACTGGGAGGTCTTCTGCCAGCCCTGCGCCATTCTCACCGACCCGGTGTCCGGCCGCAGCATGTCCGTCACCACCGACTGCCCCGGCGTTCAGTTCTACGCCGGAAACTTCCTGGATGAAACCGGCAAGGGCGGCGTTTCCTACGGCAAGCGCTCCGGCGTGGCTCTGGAAACCCAGTTCTACCCCGATGCCCTCCACCACCCCGACTGGCCCCAGCCCATCACCAAGGCCGGCCAGACCTACCACAGCGAAACGGTCTACCGCTTCAGCTGCCTGTAACTGCCGCATACGCCCGATGCCAGGATTGCCAGGTGTCGGGCGTTTGCTTTTCCTGTGATTGCACTTGCATTTTTTCCCCCATCCGACTACAATAAAAGCCGGAGGTGGATGCTATGAAAACCATTGCCGTTATTGATGATGACATTTACATCGGCGCCATGCTGGAAGAATTGCTCCAAGGCCAGGGCTATGCCGTCCTGCGGGCCTACTCCGGCACGGAGGCGCTGTATCTTCTTTCCCAGCACAAGCCGGACCTGGTGCTGCTGGATTTGATGCTGCCGGGGCTGCCCGGGGAGGAGGTCCTGCCCCATATTGCAAACATCCCGGTGATCGTCCTCAGCGCCAAGGTGGACGTGCAGGACAAGGTGAGCCTGCTCCTGGGCGGCGCTGCCGACTATATGACCAAGCCCTTTGACACCCAGGAGCTGCTGGCCCGGATCGCCGTCCAGCTGCGCAAAGCAGACCACCGGGATGCCGGGGCACTCCTGACCGCCGGGGATCTGACGTTGGACACCGCCACCCTCTCCCTGACGGTGCAGGGAAAGCCGGTGAAGCTGACCCGGACGGAATACGCCATTTTGAAGCTTATGATGGAAAACCCCCGGCAGGTGCTGACCAAAAGCGTCCTGCTGGACCGCATCAGCCTGGACACCCCGGACTGCACCGAGCGCTCCCTCAAGCAGCACATCAGCAACCTGCGCAAAAAGCTGCTGGATGCCGGTGGCGTAGACTACATCGAAACCGTCTGGGGCATTGGATTTAAGCTGGCGGATTTTTTGACCAAATCTTGACGTTTTCCCTGACCGGTTTCTTGACCTTTCTCCTGTAATATGGTGTGCATCCAAAGGAGGAATGAATATGGACTATATTCTGAAAACAAACAGCCTGACGAAGCGCTACCGCCATTTTCAGGCTCTGGACGGACTGACCATGCGCATCCCCAAGGGGGCCATCTATGGTCTGGTGGGCAAAAACGGGGCCGGTAAGACCACCCTCATCCGTCTGATCTGCGGCTTGCAGGAGCCGACTTCCGGCAGCTTTACCCTCTACGGCATCCGCAGTGACGACCGGCAGATTTCCAAAGCCCGCCGCCGGATGGGGGCGGTGGTGGAGACGCCTGCCATTTACTTGGACATGACGGCGGAAGAAAACCTGAAGCAGCAGTATCTGGTGCTGGGCCTTCCCTCTTACGAGGGCATCCCGGAGCTGCTGAAGCTGGTAGGGCTGGAACACACCGGCAAGAAAAAAGCCCGGAATTTTTCCCTCGGCATGAAGCAGCGGCTGGGCATCGCCATTGCCCTGGCCGGGGACCCGGACTTTCTGGTACTGGACGAGCCGGTGAACGGCCTGGACCCCCAGGGCATTGTGGAAATGCGGGAACTGATTTTGAAGCTGAACCGGGAAAAGCAGATCACCGTGCTGATTTCCAGCCACATTCTGGACGAGCTGTCCCGGCTGGCTACCCACTACGGCATCATTGACGGCGGCCGGATGGTGAAGGAGCTGAGCGCCCAGGACTTGGAGCAAATCAGCCGCAAGAGCCTGCGCATTGAGGTCAGCAGCACCGCCGCTCTGGCCCGGGTGCTGGACGGCATGGGCACAGAGTACAAGATCCTCTCCAACACCACCGCCGATATATTCGCCAAACCCAACGTCACCCAGCTGACCCTGGCCCTGGCCCAGCAGAACTGCGAGGTCCTCTCCATCCAGGAGCGGGACGAAAGCCTGGAAAGCTACTACATTTCCCTGGTGGGAGGTGACAGCCATGCGTAATCTGTTGGCGGCCAATTTCCGGCGGCTAAGACAAGACCGGGTATTCTGGCTTACCGGGATTCTGGTCACGGCGCTTTCCCTGGTTTTCCTGTTCAATGGGGTACAACGCTATCAAAACAGCCTGTCTGCTGGTTTTCCCGTTTCTGTAGAATCCTGCTTTTTCATTCAGGCCCCGATTATGGGTCTGTCTTATGCGCTGTTCACAGGTCTGTTTCTGGGAGTAGAGCAGTCTGACGGCACACTCCGTGGAAAGCTCTGTGTGGGCCACGGACGCAACGAAACTTACCTTGCCTACTTTATCACCTGCCTGATGGCAAACATCTTCTTTCTTGTCCTGTGGTTTGTGTGTTGCTGTCCCATGTTTTTCCTGCTGGAAACGCCGAATTGGAACATTCTGCTGCCCCATTTGGCTGTAACCGTTGGCTTCACCACGGCTATGACTGCCCTTTTTCAGCTGCCCCCTATGCTGATTGCCAACCGGGCCTATTCGGCAGTATCCACGCTGGGACTGTACGCCAGTTTTGCCCTGATTGGCAGCGCCCTGTATGACCGGCTTTCAGAGCCTGCCACCAAAGGCGGCTTTCAGGCATTCATGGGGCAAAAGCTTGTCACTGTTCCGTTGGAAGAAAACCCGCTGTACATCGGTGGCACACTTCGGGAGGTTTTGCAGCTAGTACTGGACTTCCTTCCCTCTGGTCAGGCGGTCCAAGTGTACAGTCTGGAAATTTCCACCCCCTGGCATTCGCTGAGCCTGTCCGTTCTCTTTACCTACCTGTGTCTGCTGATAGGCATGGCTGCCTTCCGCCGGAAGAATATCCGCTGAGGTGGTTTTATGCGAAAGCTGCTATCTGCTAACCTATACCGCCTTGTGCGCAGTCGGATTTTTTACGCCATGGGCATCCTTAGTTTTGTGTGCGGCCTGATCTGCTATGGCATTGCCGCCTATAACGCCCACACCATTGGTACGCCTTGGCTGGTCACCAACGCCCACGCCCTTTTCTGGCTGCAAGTCCTCTTGCTGCCGGTTCAGCTGGCACTGTTCGCCTGTTTTTTCCTCGGCACGGAGTATTCCGACGGCACCATCCGCTGTAAAATCAGCACCGGCCACCGCCGCAGCTGCATTTGGCTGGCCAGCTTCTTTACCGTCTATCTGGCGGGAGCCGCCTTTTCCCTGCTGTACAGCGCCGCAGCAGTTTTGGTCGGTCTGCCCCTGGCTGGCCGGGAAGTCCTCACCCAGGTATCGGCCCAGCCCTGGCGCATTGGAAATTTCGCCCTGGCGATGGCGGTTTATGCCGCCCTGTTCACTGCCGCATCCCTGACCGATGAAAACAAAGCCCGCAATGTGGTGGTCTGTCTGGCCATTGCCGCCGGGATGATGATTCTGGGCTTCGCTGTCTATCGGCAGCTGATCCAGCCCCAGTATATCCAGTATGCCTGGCAGGAGCTGGACGGCAGCATCACGTTCACCCAGGGGCCGCCCAACCCGGACTATCTGACAGGCCCCATGCGGCAGGTCGTCCACTGGCTTTGCAGGCTGCTTCCCCAGGGGGCCGCAGTCTTAAGTCTGGACAAAGGGCTGGGCTTTGACTGGCTCTGTCCCCTTACTTCCCTTGCCATGGTCCTTTCCCTTGGCGCCGTTGGGATGGTCATTTTCCAAAAGAAAAACATCCGATAAACATTCTTCACAGGTACATATTATGGAACGACTTCTTCTGATTTTGGCTCTGATTTTGGTGCTGGGGCTGTCCGGCAAGGTGGTGCTTCTGCGCCATGGCATCCGGCAGCTGCGCAAGGATTTAGAGGAGCACTTTGCCCAGGAAACCAACACCCTGCTGGACACCGCCTCCCGGGACCGGGAGCTGCGCCAGCTGGCTTCCTGCCTAAATACCCAGCTGCGGCTTCTCCGGCAGCAGCGGCACCAGTATCTCAGCGGGGACCGGGAGCTGAAAGAAGCCGTCACCAACATCTCCCACGACCTGCGCACGCCGCTGACGGCCATCTGCGGGTATCTGGATCTGATGAAGCAGGAGATTCTGCCTAAAAATCAGCAGCGGTATCTTTCCCTGATCCAAAACCGGGTGGATGCCATGCGCCAGCTGACGGAGGAGCTGCTGCGCTACTCCATCATTCTCTCCCGGCAGGAGCTGCCTATGCAGACGGTCTGCATCAACGACGTTTTGGAAGAATCCGTCGCCGCCTGTTACGCCAGCCTGGTCAGCCGGAACATCCAGCCCCGGCTGGACATCTGCCAGCAGCCCGTCCTGCGGCAGCTGAACCGGGAGGCCCTGGGCCGGGTGTTTGGCAACATCCTCAGCAACGCCTTAAAATACAGCGACGGGGACCTGGCCGTCACCCTGAGCCCAGACGGAAGTCTCTGCTTTTCCAACCGGGCCTCCCAGCTGGACGAAATTCAGGTAGGGCGGCTGTTCGACCGATTTTTCACCGTGGAAACCGGCCGCAATGCCAACGGCCTGGGGCTGTCCATCGCCAAGGCCCTGACCCAGCAGATGGGCGGCACCATCCAGGCCGTTTTGCAGGAGGGCACGCTATCCATCTGCCTTGCCTTCCCATAATGCCGCCCGGCCCATGCACTTCCCGCCTCCCGGAGCATAGACTGAGCTATAAGCGTTTGTGCTTATTTTCAACACGGGAGGTATCAACCTATGGCAGAACAAACTTGCGACACCCTGCGGAGCTGTCCGGCGGACCGGCCCCAGGATATGTCCATCCACACCCGAAAAATCACCGACTCCTGCCGGGATAAGGACTGCATCGAGGACCTGCGGGTTTATCTCACCACCGGCTCCCAGGAGATCCTGGACAGCTGCGCCAATGCCCGGGTCCGCAGCGCTGAGCTGCTGTACACCTACATGGATGTGGAGCCGGTGGCCTTCGACCGCAGCCACTACTGCATCGACATCACCTTCTATTACCGCATTCTGGCCGATGCGGTGGTGGGGGTGTCCCGTCCGGCGGCGCTGTACGGTCTGGCTGTCTTCTCCAAGCGGGCCGTCCTCTGCGGCGAGGACAGCCGTGCCCACATCTACCGCAGCGACACCCGCCTGGGCCAGCCCGACGGCCTGAGCCTGCACTGCGCCAACCTGCCCACGGCAGTGGTGGAGGTCCTGGACCCCATGGTGCTGTCCTCCAAAGTGCGGGAGGTCTGCGAGTGCGGCGGGGAGTGTCCGGCCCAGGTGCCAGCCGCCATCCGGGGCATGTTTGACGAGGAGCTGGTGCTCTCCGGGGACCGGCGGCGGCTGTTTGTCACCCTGGGGCAGTTCTCCATCATCCGCCTGGAGCGGGATGCCCAGGTGCTGGTGAACGTGCTGGACTACGCCATTCCCAACAAGGAATGCTGCGATGCCCCCGGCGGCGGCGAGGACCCCTGCGAGATGTTCAGCCGGATCCCCTTCCCCGCCGCCGAATTCTCCCCCAGAGACTGCGACGGCAAGGACGACAAATGCCACCCCTACAACACCTGTAAATAGCTTACGCACCCAGCCGGGCAGGAAGTTCCTGCCCGGAAATTTTTGCCTTTCTCCCTCTTGACAATCCGATATCACTTTGATATCATATAGATACCCAATGATAGAAAGGACAGATTTCTATGACAGAGAAAATTTTAAGCAAACGGAAAAACGGCATGGCCATGCTGCTGATTCTGCTGGCCGGTATTGCCCTGGGACTGGTGGGATTTTTCTGGTGCCTCGATGCCGGACTGTATCCCCTGTCTGTGCTCCCCGGTCTTGCTTCGGTGGCGTGCATGGTGATGCTGGCCGGGCTTAAGGTGCTGCGGCCCCAGGAGGCCCTGGTGCTGACCCTGTTCGGCAACTACGTGGGCACCCTCAAGGGCGAGGGCTTCTACTGGGTCAATCCCTTCTGCGCCAGCGTCAACCCCGCCGCCGGAACCCAGCTGAATCAGAGCGGAGATGTCAAATCCACCCGGGCCGGCGGAGACATCGGCATGAAAATGTCCCTGAAAATCATGACCCTCAGCAACAACAAGCAAAAAATCAACGACTGCCTGGGCAATCCTGTGGAAATCGGCATCGCCGTCATGTGGCGTGTGGTGGACACCGCCAAGGCTGCCTTTAATGTGGACAACTACAAGGCGTTCCTCTCCCTGCAATGCGACAGCGCCCTGCGCAACATCGTCCGGCTGTACCCCTATGATGCCGCCCCCAACGTGGACACCACCGGCGACGGCCTGGCCGACGACGGCAGCCTCCGTGGCTCCAGCGAAGTGGTGGCCCAGCGCATCAAGGAGGAAATTCAGGGCCGTGTAGAGGAAGCCGGTCTGGAAATCGTGGATGCCCGCATCACCTATCTGGCCTACGCCCCGGAAATCGCCGCTGTGATGCTCCAGCGCCAGCAGGCCAGCGCCGTGGTGGATGCCCGAAAGCTGATCGTGGACGGTGCCGTGGGCATGGTGGAAATGGCCCTGGAACGGCTCCAGGAGAACCGTGTGGTGGACCTGGACGAGGAGCGGAAGGCTGCCATGGTCTCCAACCTGCTGGTGGTGCTGTGCGGCAGCAAGGATGCCCAGCCCATCGTCAACTCCGGCTCCCTGTACTGATATGGCCCCGGCTCCCAATAAGGACGGCGCTTCCCGTCCCGAAAATTCCAAAAAGCAAATTCCTCTGCGGCTCTCCACCAAGCTGTACAACGCCATTGCCGCCTGGGCAGAGGATGACTTCCGCAGCGTAAACGGCCAAATCGAGTACCTGCTCACCGAATGTGTCAAGCAGCGCCGGAAAAACGGCGGCTATGTCTCCGACGAACTGGACAAGCCCTTCGACCTGGACTTTCTGAAGGAGGAATCCAAATGAATATGTCTTACTTAAAATTCTTCTGGGTGTGGTTCGGCAATCTGGCCGTTCTTGTGGTGCTGGATACCGTGCTGAGTCTGCTGCCTGAAATGACCCTGGTGGATAAGGCCGCCGTCTACAGCCTCGTGGGCTTTTTCCTGGGCCTGGGCGAGCTGGCCCTGTGGGACCGGCTAAAGGGGAATGACGTATAACGTCGCTTCGCTGCCATGACGGTTTTTTCGCAACGGAAAAGGGACTGAGCTTTTCGCTCAGTCCCTTTTTTTCAGTTCAGTTCCTTCTTCATGGCCTGGTAGCCGATCAGCACGGTCCAGACGTAGGCGCAGGTTTTGGGAATCATCAGCATTCCGATCATGGGGATCACATCCGCCCACAGCACCACCGGGATGTAGAAGCCAAAGCTCAGCACAATGGTCAGCCACATAAACCGGAAGGTCTTATCCTGCTTTTCTTTCGCACTGCGGTAGAACAGCACAATGATCAGCAGGCCCAGCAGGGCGAAGGGAATGTTGCGGTAGATGCCCCAGGACAGAGGTGCCTGGGCGCTGAGCCACTGGTTCTGGGGCATCAGGCACAGACCGATCCGCAGGGCGGACAGCACATACACCGCCACAGTCAGGCCCTTCCGGCCCTCCACCTGGTAGCGGATCCGCCAGACGTAGTACAGCAGGATGTAAAACACCGTCATGGTGATGGAGGTGATAAACTTGCCCGTTCCCAGCGCTGCGGTGAAGTTTTCCAGGCCGGTGGTGCACAGGGCCAGCGCCCGGGGCACCAGGTGGAAGGAGTCTCCCAGACCCAGCACCACGGCCATCAGGCCGAACAGCCAGAACTGGCGGTTTTTCTTCCCTTTCACCATCATCACGATGCCGATGGTCACCACCGACACCAGATACACGGCATCGAACAGGGTCTCTACGACTGCTTGCATAACATTTCCTCACTTTCAAATTTGAACATCGTTCATTTTCCTTTATGAAAAATTTCCCGGCCGAAAAACGGGAAATTTTTTCAATATAACATCCGCCGCACCATGCCCATCACGGCGGTGCTGTCGTAATCCTGCCGCACCAGCGCCGACAGGAGCAGGGAAAACAGGATCCCGGCGAAATCCTCCAGGGTAAATTCCCCGTCAAAGGCATCCGGGCGCACCTTTGGGTCGGCGGCAATGACCCGGGCCAGGCCCTGGCGTATATGCGCCCAGGATTGGGCCATCCGCTTCTGCCCCTCTGCCCGCCCCTCCCCCAGGAAGGCCATGGAGTGCATGGAGAAGAAGTTGGGATACCGGCGGCTTCCCTCCTCCATACAGGCGAACATCCAGCCCACACAGTCCAGGGTGTTGTCAAAGGGGGCCTGCCCCGGGGGAATGCGGAAGATATCCAGCCACACGCTCTCCACCGCCGCCCCCACCAGCTGGGACTTGTTCTGGAAATAGTTGTAAATAGAGCCGACGGAGATGCCGCAGGCACCGGCCACCGAGCGGATGCTCACCGCCGACCAGCCTTGCTGCTGAATCAGCTCCCGGCAGACCTGCAAAATCTGCTCCCGGGATGTGACCACGGTATTCACGGCATCGCCTCCTCTCATACTGAACATTGTTCAGTATAGCAGAAGTCCAGGATTTTGTCAAGGCGGTTTCTCCTGCCAACCTGGTAGATTTACCAAAACCAATTCAATTATATTTATTTCGCCAAAATCTCTTGACAAATCCAGTTGAATGGTATAAACTGTACTCATCCCAGTTTAATATATACATCTGGACAGGAGGTTTCCCATGGACATACCCAAAATTTTTGAAAGTGAATACCGCTTTTGCCTGATTCTCTGGGCAAACGAGCCGGTGCGCTCCCCGGAGCTGGTGGAGCTGTGCCGAGAGCAGCTGGGGTGGAGCAAAGCCACTACCTACACCGTCATTCGCCGTCTGGCCCAGCGGGGCGTGCTGGTGAACGAGCAGACCGTGGTCCGCTCCCTGGTCAGCAAAGCCCAGGCCCAGCAAAGCCGCCTGGATGCCCTGATGCAGGACACCTTCGAGGACTCCTTCCCTGCCTTTCTGGCTGCATTCTCCCAAAGCCAGCGCATCCGGGACGACGAGGCGAAAAAACTACAGGCCATCATCGCCGAATTTGAGGAGGAATCACCATGTTGACAAACATACTCACCGCCAGCATCCATGGCAGCATCGTCATTGCCGCCGTCATGCTTCTGCGGCTGGTGCTGCGGAAGGTCCCCAAGAAGTTCATCTGCCTGCTGTGGCTGCTGGCAGGTATCCGCCTGCTGCTGCCCATTCCCGTGAAAAGTCCCTTTTCTCTCCAGCCCTCCCTCTCCCTGCCCTGGCTGGATGCCTTCCGGGGCTGGCCCCTGACCCTGATTTGGGCCGCCGTGGCCGCCGGCTTCGCTGTATACAGCGTGGTGTCCTATTGCAAGCTCCGCTGCCGGGTGCAGGAGGCAGTGCGCATCCCCGGCGGCTGGGAAAGCGACCGCATCGAAACCGCCTTCATTCTGGGCTTCTTCAAGCCGAGGATCTACCTGCCCATGGGCATGAGCAGCCAGAACCGCCGCTACATTCTCGAGCATGAGCGCACCCACCTGGACAAGGGCGACCACTGGATCAAGATGATCGGTTTCCTGGCCCTGGCCCTGCACTGGTTCAATCCCCTGGTGTGGGCGGCCTACATCCTGCTGTGCAAGGACATTGAAATGGCCTGCGACGAGCGGGTGGTGCAGTTTATGGACCTGGACGACCGCAAGGGCTACTCCCACGCCCTGCTCACGTTCAGCACCGCCCGGCCCCATCTTTCCAACCCGGTGGCCTTCGGTGAGGTCAACGTGAAAGAGCGGATTTTCTCGGTGCTGCGGTATAAGAAGCCCGGCGTATTCCTCAGCCTGCTGGGCATCCTGGCGCTGTGCTTTGTGACGGTGTGCCTGGTGACCAACCCGGATACCCCCAAGGACGTTCCCCTGACCCCGGAACAGCAGGCCCAGCAGGATACCATGGCTGCGTGCTACCAGGATGTGCAGCAGCTGCTTTCTCAGGATACCTTCTATCTGGAGCTGCTCGGTGGGAACTATACCACCGAGGATCGAAGCGGCGTTACTCCTGTCTGGTTTGTGACCTTGTGCCGCCAGGACGGGAATACCCTCTGGGAGTACATCCCCAGCAGCAGCCCAGAGCCTACGCAAGGCTGTCTGTCCCTGGATGGGGAAACCTACGCCCTCTATCAGGGGAAGTGGGTTCAGACGGATCAGGCCGATTCCCAGTGGCAGGCGTATCTGGATGCCATTCTGTGGGACCCGGAGACGGTCCAGTTTGTTCAGGAAGAAACCAACGAACGGGGCCGTTCTGTCCACTTCACAGCCCAGTGGCAGGATGCCCAGGAAACCACTTACACCAACACCATCCGCTGCACCTATAATTCAAGAGGCAAATTTGCAGAGCTCAAGATGGATACCTCCCGCTTCCCGGATGCGCAGGTGCTCATGCTCTCCCCCCACGTCGACATGCCGGGTGAGGAGCCTGCAGACATTGGTCAGATGATGCGCACCCGGAAAGAATCCGTCCAGCTCGGGCAGGTCAGCAGCCAGGAGCTGGCCGCCGAAGCCGAAGCACTCAGCTGGGGCGTTTCCTTCCGGGTGGACGATGACCGGCTCTCCCCCTCCGGCTCCGATGTCTATGTCGGCCAGACAGCCACCGGAAAAGGCTCCCTCTCCACCGGCATGGAATACTGGCTGGAAAAGAAGGTCAACGGCCAGTGGGAGAAGCTGCCCACCATCACTGACGCTCCCGCCGTCACTTCCGACGGCATCTCCCTGGCCAAGGGCGGCCCTTCCACCTATGGGTATTTGGACTGGACACCCCTCTACGGCCAGCTGAAACCCGGTGAATACCGCATGGGCAAGCTCTTCCGCAATCACTACAACAACATCAGCTCCACCCTCACGTTCTATTCGGAATTCACCATTGCCCAGACGGTAGACAGCAATTCCCCCGAAGCGGCTGCCGCCGTCCAGCGGTGCTACGATGCCGTGGACGAGCTGAAAGCCCGGGATCACATCCATTTCAAGGAAAATTGTTTTGGTGCAGACGAGTTCTGGATTCACGGGAACAATTATCTGAAAATCAATGATTTTGGTCAAGATAACTATGAGCCGGAGAACAGTGGCCGAATCGATATTTATGCCCGGTGGGACAACATCGGCTACCGCCAGGTCTGGAATGACCCGGAAGTTCGGGGCAGCGGTGTCCGGGGCATGGCGCTGTATTCTCTGGATGCCAATCGCTGGCCTGGCACCATCTCCGACCTCAGCTTCAACCTTCATTTCTTCGAGCGCAACAACTATACAGCCAGCTTCCCCGAGGGCGTTGGGGTCATCAGCGACGAAATGGTGCGCTTCGTGCTGACCTGGCCTGTGGCAGGATTGGAAATGCCGGAAGCCAGCGCCCAGCTGACCTACAAATTCAATGCCCAGGGGCAGCTGACCTATATGGAGTATATGCCGCTTTGGGAAGATGCCTTCAAAAGCTCCTACATGGAAATTCTGGACACCTCTGCCGAGGAAATCGATGCCAAGATCCGCTCCTACACCAAGGATTTGATCGTGGACAGCTTCTCCTGGCAGGAGGCCCAGGCCAAGTACACTGATGCAGACTTCAACATCCGCCAGGATAGCTTCGTCAACAACGGCGGCGCCCCCATCACCGGCTCGGTGGATGCCGCCAAGCTGGCGCTGAAGGAGTATCCCAATCTGACCGACTATCTGAGCCTGACCGTATTCCGGGATGAAGCCGCCGGCATGTGGAAGGTCACCGTCATGGACGATGTCGTTGTCCAGTCCACCTACGACTACCGGGACATCTACCTCACCGACGACGGCCAAACCAAACTCCTGGTCTACGAAGGCACCCTATCCTTCGACGAGCCCCGCAAATAACGGGCGGCGTGCCGCCGCTGTCAATTACGAGCCTGCACCCCTGGTGATTGACCACCACCTTTGGGTATCCCCCGGTTCGTTACGGCTCAGTTGTTTGAACAAAGGGAACGTACAGCCGTGCGTAGGGCGGGGGCATGCCCCCGCCGACCCGGTGGGTTTCCCCCCGCACCTCCCCAGTTTCACCGCACCAAAGCCTTCCCACTCGGGGGAAGGTGGCACGGCGAAGCCGTGACGGATGAGGGGCCCAGCGTAAACATTACCACCAGCACCAAACAAGGCCAGCCAATGGCCGCAACCCAAGCACTTACCACCATCCCACCAACATAAGGAGCACATTATGAACTACTCTCTTTGGATCGACTGGATTCGGCGGATCGTCTCCTTCCAGGAAGCGGACGGCTTTGAAGAACTGCACTACGAAACCCACCAGGAGATGCTGAACTTCGCCGTGGGTAAGGGCTTTGACGGCTTCGCCATCCAGTGACGTGTTCTCCCCTTTTGGACATACAAAAGGCGCTGCTGCAATTGTGCAGCAGCGCCTTTGCGCTTTACTTGTAGGATGCCACGCTCTTGCGAACCAGCGCCCGGTGGAGCCGGGCCTCTGCCAGCTTCACGTCGGTGTCGGTGGCCGAGCTGTCGTGGAGCACCTTGTCTGCCCGCTGATAGGAAGCCTCAGCACGGTCCACGCCGATGCTGTCCGCCCACTCAAAGGTGGTGGGCACCAGAGTCACCTCGCCGTCCACCACACTGAGCATACCGCCAATGCAGGCGGCAATGCGGCGGTTTCCGCCTGCCTCCACCACGGCCCGGCCCATGCCCAGGGCAGCCACATAATTGATGTGGCGAGCCAGGATGGCCACGTCGCCGCCGGTGGTGCGCACGATCAGTTTCTCCGCCGGGCCGTCAAAAATCAGGCCGTCGGGGGTGACAATTTTCAGAGGGAAGGAGGTCATGCCTGCTCACCGCCCCGGTACTTGGCAACCACCTCGTCGATGGAGCCGGCGAACAGGAAATAGGACTCGGGAATTTCGTCGTGCTTTCCCTCGATGATCTCCTTAAAGCTGCGGATGGTCTCCTTCAGGGGGACGTACTTGCCCTGGTAGCCGGTGAACTGCTCAGCCACGTGGAAGGGCTGGCTCAGGAACCGCTGGACCTTTCTGGCCCGGTTGACGATCAGCTTATCCTCGTCGGACAGCTCGTCCATGCCCATGATGGCGATGATGTCCTGCAGCTCCTTATAGCGCTGCAAAATGCCCTGAACCGCACGGGCAGTCTCGTAGTGTTCCGTGCCCAGGATTTCCGGGGACAGGATCCGGGAGCTGGAATCCAGGGGATCCACAGCGGGATAAATGCCCAGGGAGGCAATGCCACGGTCCAGAACGGTGGTGGCATCCAGGTGGGCAAAGGTGGTGGCAGGCGCCGGGTCCGTCAGGTCGTCCGCAGGGACGTAAACCGCCTGAACGGAGGTGATGGAGCCGTCCTTGGTGGAGGTGATCCGCTCCTGGAGGGCGCCCATCTCCGTAGCCAGGGTGGGCTGGTAGCCCACGGCGGAGGGCATACGGCCCAGCAGAGCCGACACCTCAGAACCGGCCTGGGTGAAACGGAAAATGTTGTCGATAAACAGCAGCACGTCCTGATGCTTCACATCCCGGAAGTACTCAGCCATGGTCAGGCCGGACAGGCCCACCCGCATACGGGCTCCTGGCGGCTCGTTCATCTGACCGAAGACCATGGCAGTCTTGGAAATAACGCCGGACTCGGTCATTTCGTTGTACAGGTCATTGCCCTCACGGGTCCGCTCACCGACGCCGGTGAACACGGAGTAGCCATTGTGGGCAGTGGCGATGTTGTAAATCAGCTCCTGGATCAGCACGGTCTTGCCCACGCCGGCGCCGCCGAACAGGCCGATCTTACCGCCCTTGGCATAGGGGCAGATCAGGTCGATGACCTTAATGCCGGTTTCCAAAATCTCGGTAGCGGGCTGCTGCTCCTCATAAGAGGGAGCGGGCCGATGGATGGGCCAGGTTTCTGCACCCTGCACCGGGGGCTTGTTGTCAATGGGCTGGCCCAGCAGGTTAAACACACGGCCCAGGCATTCCTCGCCCACAGGCACAGAAATGGGAGCGCCGGTATCCACCGCTTCCACACCCCGCTGCAAGCCGTCGGTGGAGGACATGGCGATGCACCGCACCACATTGTCGCCAATGTGCTGGGCGACCTCGGCGATGATGGTATTGTCCCCATTTTGAATCTGGATGGCGCTGAGCAGCTGGGGCAGCTGGTCGTCGGCAAACCGAATATCCAGAACAGGACCCTGAACCTGGATCACAGTTCCTTTGTTGTTGGCCATTGGGTTTCAACTCCTTTATGGGTTCCATCCGGCAGGACACGCCTGCCGGGTGGGACGTTGGATTTTTAAGAACCGGCGACGATCTCCGTAATCTCCTGGGTAATGGCCGCCTGGCGTGCCCGGTTGAATTTCAGGCTCAGCCCAGCGATCATGTCGTCGGCATTCTGGGTTGCGGAGTCCATGGCAGAGCGGCGGGCCGCCTGCTCCGCAGCACGGCTCTCGCACAGGGCGCCATAGACGATGCCCCCCAGATACTCCGGGATGATGGCAGCGAACACCTCTTCGCTGTCCTGCTCGTAGAGAATCAGCCCCGGTCTTGTCCCCTGGTCGTCCTGCTCCGGCTTGGTCAGGGGCAGCAGCCGCAGAGGCTGCGGGGTCTGGGACAGCACCGAGACAAAGTTGGTATACACCAGATGGATCTCGTCATACTGCCCTGCCAGGAACGCCTGGCTCAGCTGCTTGGCGATGGAGAAGCAGTCCCCGATGGACACCTCCGCCGCCTCAGCATACAGGTCTGTCAGAACCGGCACACCCTTGGAGCGGAAGAAGTCCACCGCCTTTTTGCCGACGGGCAGCACCGTGGCTTCCTTCCCCGCCATTTCGGCGTAAGCAAGCTTCAGGATGTTGCTGTTGTAGCCGCCGGCCAAGCCCCGGTCACCGGCAATGACCACATACATGGCCCGATTGCCTTCCCGTTGCTTAAGATACGGCGAGTGGAACTCCCGGTTGGTGCGCAGGATGTCGTGGACGGTATCGTAGAGGATGCCGAAGTAAGGCCGAGAATTGGCGATCTGGGCCTGTGCACGGCGAAGCTTGGAGGCAGCCACCATTTCCATGGCCTTGGTGATCTGCCGGGTAGATTCCATGCTTCGGATGCGGTTTTTGATTTCCTTGGTGGAAACGCCAGCCATGGGCAGCCTCCTTTCTTAAGACGCCAGCTGGGCCACAAGCTCGTCCAGGGCGGCCTTCAGGGCGTTTTCGGTATCGGTTTCCAGCCTGCCGGTGTCCCGGATGGCTTCCAGAACGGCACGGTGGTGATTCTCCATGTGCTCTTCCAGACGCTTTTCAAACTCAGGAATCTGGTCAACGGCAATGCCGGTGAGATAGCCGTGGGTAACGGCGTAGATGATGCACACCTGCTGGGCCACTTCCTTGGGAGAGCCGTTCTTCTGCTTCAGCACGGCCACGATCCGCTCACCCAGGGCCAGGCGGCTCTTGGTGTCGGCATCCAGGTCAGAACCGAACTGGGCGAAGCTTTGCAGCTCCCGGTACTGGGAGTAGAGCAGCTTCAGCGAGCCGGAGACCTTCTTCATGGCCTTGATCTGGGCATCGCCGCCCACACGGGACACGGAGATACCGGGGTTCACGGCGGGCATAACGCCGGAATTGAACAGCTCCGACTCCAGGAAGATCTGGCCGTCGGTAATGGAAATGACGTTGGTGGGAATGTAGGCAGACACGTCACCGGCCTGGGTCTCGATGATGGGCAGAGCCGTCAGCGAACCGCCGCCCAGCTCCGGGGACAGCTGCGCTGCCCGCTCCAGCAGACGGCTGTGGAGGTAGAACACGTCGCCGGGGTAAGCTTCCCGTCCGGGGGGACGGCGAATCAGCAGCGAAACGGCACGGTAGGCCACGGCGTGCTTACTCAGGTCGTCGTAAATCACCAGCACGTCCTTGCCCTGGTGCATAAAGTGCTCGCCCATGGCGCAGCCTGCGTAGGGGGCGATATACTGCATGGGTGCCAGCTCAGAGGCGGTGGCGCTAACCACGATGGTGTAGTCCATAGCGCCGCCTGCGGTGAGGCTGTCCACCACCTGGGCCACGGTAGAACGCTTCTGGCCAATGGCAACGTAAATGCAGATGCAGTTCTTGCCCTTCTGGTTCAGAATGGTGTCGGTGGCGATGGTGGTCTTGCCGGTCTGGCGGTCGCCGATAATCAGCTCACGCTGACCACGGCCAATGGGGATCATAGAGTCGATGGCCTTGATGCCGGTCTGCAAGGGCCGGGACACGTGCTGACGCTCAATGATGCCGGGAGCCGGCGCTTCGATGGGGCGGTAGCCCTCTGCCTCGATGGCACCCTTGCCGTCGATGGGTTCGCCCAGAGCGTTGACCACACGGCCGATGAGCTTCTCGCCCACGGGGACGGAGACAACCCGGCCGGTGCGCTTGACGGTATCGCCTTCCTTAATGCCCTGGTCCGAGCCAAGGATGACGATGGAGACGGTATCCTCCTCCAGGTTCTGGGCCATGCCAAAGGAGCCGTCGGGGAATTCCACCAGCTCGCCGGCCATGCACTTGTCCAGGCCGGAGGCCTTGGCAATGCCGTCACCCACCAGGATGACAACGCCGGTTTCGCTGACTTCCATTTTGTTTTCGTAGTTTTTGATCTGACTACGAATGATTTTGGTAATTTCTTCGGGTCTTAGTTCCATAGAGTCCCTGCTTTCTCGTCAGAGTACGGTTTTGTTCAGCAGGTCCCGGATGGCGTCCAAACGATGGGCCACCGTGTCATCCAGGCGCTGACCGTCATAGTCCAGGCGAATGCCGCCCAGGACTGCGGGGTCGATCCGGCAGTGCAGGACGACCTGCTTGCCGGTGATGGTTTTTAGTTTTTCAGTAAGTCTGTCCTTCTGCTGCTCCGTCAGGGCCACGGCCGACACGGCCTGCACCCGCACGATGCCATTATCCAGGTCATAGCGCTGGGTATAGGCTTTGCAGCAGTCGGAAAAGTGGCGCATATAGCCCTTCTCCGTGAGAATTTTCAAGAAGTTCAGCAGATAGGGGTGCACCTTCTGGCGAAAGCTCTCGTCCAAAATCTGGCACCGCTCCGCCTTGGTCAGGTTGGGAGAGTTCAGCAGCCGGATAAAGTCCGGCTCCTGGCGGAAGCTGGTCTGCAAAACCGCCAGCTGCTCTCCAATCTGTGCAGCCAGGGATTCCTCCTTGGCAAGCTCATACAGCGATTGGCCGTAAACGCTTCCCACTTCCGTCATACCTGATCACCCAATTCCTCAATAAAGCGGTCGATGTAGCCAGCCTGGTCCGCAGCGTTCAGCTCCCGGCCCACGACCTTCCCGGCAATGGCCATAGCCAGGCCGGAAATTTCGTTCTTGGCATCGTTGACGGCCTTCTTCCGCTCCAGCTGGATGTCGGCGGATGCCTTGGACTTGATCTGGGCAGCGGTGGCCTGGGCCTGGCTGATGATCTCCTCACTGCGCAGCGTTGCCGTCTTCTGGGCGCTGGCCAGGATGGTGTCCGCCTGTGCCTTGGCCTGCTTCATGTTCTGCTCATAGGTTTCCTTGATGGCAGCAGCCTCTGCGTGAGCGGCTTTGGCGTCTGCAATTTCCTGATCCGCAGCCTGGCGGCGCTGATCCAGAACGGCCAGGATCTTGTCCCAGAAGAACTTCTTGAACAGGAACAGCTGGATGAACAGGTTACAAATTGCAGCAATCAAGGTTACGGGATTTACCGCCACCAGGGACTGATAAATAGCTTCCATTGATTGGCCTCCTTCCGGTCAAATTTTGTCAATTTCGATCGGAAATTAGCCCAGGTAATTCATAAACATACCGGGAGCGGCGAAAATCAGCAGCAGGCCGGTGACGAAGCCGTAAATACCGGTGGTCTCGGACAGGGCAATACCCAGAATCATGGTGCTGGTCACATCGCCCTTGCACTCGGGCTGACGGCCAACGGCCTCACAAGCGGCGGCGGCGCAGTTACCTTCACCGATACCAGGGCCAACACCGGCGATCAGAGCCAGACCGGCGCCGATGGCACAGCCGGCCAGGGCGATGCCTTTTGCCAAAATCTGCATTTCGTTCATAACTATTTCCTCCTAAATCATTTCAATACGTGTTTATTCAAATGGCCAGCGGCATTAGTCGCCTGCTGCCTGTTTGATGAAGAGAGTGGTCAGGGTGCAGAAGATGAATGCCTGAATGCAGCCGCCGAACCAGTCGAAGTACAGGCTGGGGATGGCGGGAATGCCCACCGTCAGCCAGGGGAAGGATGCGCCCAGATTGGTGATCACCGCCAGCACGCCCAGCACCGCCAGGATGATGCCCAGGATGAAGGGGAACTTTTTCCGCTTGCGGAAAACCAAAATCAGCACGCCGCCCACCAGCGCCAGGGCAATGGCCGCCACCAGGCTGGAGCCAAGGAAGGCAAAGAGGGCATTGTTCGCCGTGGTCAGCGCTGCATAAACCAGAGCGCTGATAACGGTGCCGGAGAGGATGTTGCCGAAGTGACGGCAGGCCATGGAGATGGGGGTGAAGCACTCGCTCATCACGTTGATGGGTGCCATGACGAAAATGGGGTCCAGGAACCCTTTCAGATAGCCGCCGATGCCGGAGGCTTTGATCTTGTGGTAGGTAATCAGCACGAAGACCACCAGCGCCCAGGCCAGCTCCGTCATCAGGTCTGCCGTAGGGCTCCAGATACCCACCAGGCTGATGAGGTTGGAAACCACGCTGGTGATGAAGATGGTGCCGATCAGCGGGATGTAGTGGTCAAATCCGGTGCCCATATTGCCCCGGACAAAGTTCAGCAGGCTGGTAGCCAGCATCTCCGCCACGGCCTGCTTCCGGGAAATGCCGGTGACCTTCCGCCCATGGCCCAGCCAGATGCACAGCGCCGTGATAATGATCATCACCAGCCAGCTGGCAGCCAGGGTCTGGGTGATTTGGACGGTGCCGAAAATTGGCACATTTTCGATTTCTGCGATGACTCTTGCGCCATTGATTGCTAGATCCATAATAATACCTCGTTTCCCTGTTATGTGTCAGCGCCGGACTGGGTAGGCTGTGCCGCTTCCGCCGGCTGCTGGGTCTGCTCCGGCTGGGCCTCCTGCTTGGGCAGAAGCCGGCCGGTGAATTGCAGGAAATAAATCACCACGTTGGGGAACAGCACCGGGGCTGCACCGGCAACGAAATGAACCTGGGGAATCAGAAAAGCCGCCACCACCCACACGGCCTGCACCAGCAGGCGGATGTTGTAGCTGAGCTGGAACTTTGCTTTCATCTTCCGCTTGTTCTCCATCCCCACCGCACTCTGCACCGTCAGGCACAGCACCGTGAAGTTGACGATGGCCACCACGGAGCCGCAGGCCACGCCCAGGAAAATCCGTCCCGGCTCAAAACTGCCCACGCCCACCAGGCTGAGCAAAAACAGCACCGCCACCAAAATGGCGTCACAAATCAGCGTACCCAGGCTGATGCGGGTAATCTCCTTACGAGAGGCAGGTTGTAATTTCATGGAAAACGATCCTTTGCAGTGTAATGGTCCCAAAAGCGGAGGCCCTTGGGGTGGTTTTAGTGGTGGTCATTGAATGCCGCCGGCGGCTCCTGCTGGGAGGATGCCTCTTTCGCAGCCTTGCGCAGAGAGCGCAGGCAGGATTTCGTGGTGCTGATGGAGGTGAGCACCCCCAGAATCCCCAGCACCGCCACGATCCACATCCCCAGATGGAATCGCTGTTGCAGCCAGGATGCCAGCAGAAGAAAAAACAGGGTGGGAAATACTGCGGAAAAGCCGAACTGCCCCACCCACATCAATAGACTGATTACTTTCATAGTGCCTCCCGTCTGCGCCGCTGGGCGGACGTATCACAATCACCAAGTATTATATCCGAAATTCTGTCGAGATTCAAGGCCAATTTATAAATTAAATATGAAAAATCGGTTACCAATCCGACATATTTTTTTGTAAGGAGAATGGGTCTTTTCATTTTGCCGGAAATGTTGTACAATAAAAGAAAACTGCACAAAACCCTCCCCCGGGGCATACCATGGCAATGAGGTGATGCAGGTGGGATGGTATATTCTGCTGGGATTTTTGTCAGCATTCGGCGCACTGGGCATTTTGTGGTGCCTTGCAGGCTGGCTGCTGGCCGCCGGGCCTCAGGGCTGGGTGCTGTGCCCCGCCAGCGCAGAGCAGCCGGGCTTCGTGCCGGTGTATCTGTGGCTGCGCAGTCTGGGGCTGGTCCGCTGTCCGCTGATCGTTATGGATCAGGGACTGACGGACATCCAGCGCCGGGCTTACCTTACCCAGGGCCTGCGGGTGTATTCCCCTGCTGAGCAGGATCGTGCATGATAGATGGGAGCGACGAGAGATTGGCGGAAGAAATGGAGATCATCCAGGGCGCAGTCAGCGCCGTGGTGTACCAGAATTATGAAAACGGCTATTCCGTGCTGCGGCTGAACGTAGGCGGCGGCCAGAACGTGACGGTGGTGGGCACCATTCCCCTGCCCACGGTGGGTGAGCGGCTGATGGTCACCGGCAAGTGGAGCAGCCATCCCAGCTACGGCCGCCAGTTTGAAGCGGAATTTTTGGAGCGGCTTCTGCCCCAGACCGCCATGGAGATTTTAAGCTATCTGTCCAGCCGGGTCATCAAGGGCATCGGGCCGAAGCTGGCGGGGCGGATCGTGGAGCAGTTTGGGGAGCAGACCCTGGCCGTTATGGAGCGGGAGCCGGAGCAGCTGGCCCAGGTGCCCGGCATCTCCCGGGAGCGGGCCAGAGCCATTGGCGAGGAATTTCGCCTGCAAGTGGGCATGCGCCAGCTGATGGAATTTTTTGCCCTCCACCACCTGCCGGCGGAGCTGGCGGTGCGGTGTTACAAATTGTACGGCGAGAGCACCATCGAGCTGCTTTACGACGACCCCTACCTGCTGATGGACGAGGGGCTGGATGCGCCCTTTGGCGCCGTGGACCGGTTTGCCATTGAGCTGGGCGTTGCCGGGGATGACCCCCGCCGGGTGGAGGCCGGCATTCTCTTTGAGCTGCGCTACAACCTCACCGGCGGCCACAGCTTCCTGCCCCAGGACAAGCTCACCGCCGCCACCGCCCAGCTGCTGAGCGTAGACCCGGCGGCGGTGGGACAGGGCATCGACCGCCTGCTGGAATCCGACCGTCTGGTGCGGCAGCATCTGGCAGGCATCACCGTGATTTATCTGCCGGAGTTATACGAAGCGGAGCACTACTGCGCCGAGGCCCTGCTGGCCTTTGCCGGAAGCCGCTTCCCGGAGCCTGCCGGGCTGAACCAAAAAATCCGCCGTATTGCCAAAGAAAGCCAAATGGAGTATTCCCCGCAGCAGACCCAGGCCATCCGGGAATCCGCCACCAGCGGCCTGCTGCTGATCACCGGCGGTCCCGGCACCGGCAAAACCACCATTCTAAACGGCATCCTGTCCCTGCTGGGGCAGATGCAGCTGCGCTGCCTGCTGGCAGCCCCCACCGGCCGGGCTGCCAAGCGGCTGACGGAGGTCACCGGCGAGGAAGCCTCCACCATCCACCGGCTTTTGGAAGCCTCCATCGACCCTGCCACCGGGGATATGGTGTTCCTCCGGGATGCGGACAACCCCTTGAAGGGCGATGTGATCATTGTGGATGAAATGTCCATGGTGGATGTGCAGCTGCTCTATGCCCTGCTGCAAGCCGTACCCCGAAACAAGCGGCTGATTTTGGTGGGCGACCCGGACCAGCTGCCCCCGGTGGGGCCGGGCTTTCCCTTCCGGGATATGCTCCGCAGCGGCGTGCTTCCCACCGTGCAGCTGACGGAAATTTTCCGCCAGGCACAGCAGAGCCTGATCGTTATGAACGCCCACCGGGTCAACCAGGGCCAGCTGCCGGAACTAAAAACCGTCACCAGCGACTTCTTCTTTATGCGCCGCAGCACTGAGGAAGGGGTCAGCAGCCTTGTCCGGGACCTGTGCGCCACCCGGCTTCCCAAAAACAAGGGCATTCCCCCGGAGCAGATCCAGGTCCTCTGCCCCACCCGCAAGGGTGGGGTCGGCACGGTGAGCCTCAACAAGCTCCTGCAAGCCGCCCTGAATCCCCCGGCCCCGGAGAAGAAGGAGCGCACCTTCGGGGAATACCTCTTCCGGGAGGGAGACCGGGTGATGCAGATTCGCAACAACTATGATATCCTGTGGAAAAAATGCGACGGCAGCGCCGCCGGGGCCGGCATCTTCAACGGGGACGTGGGCACCATTCGCCAGATCGACCCCCAAACCGAAACCTTAAGCGTGGTCTTTGACGACCGGGAGGCGGTCTACGACTTCACCCAGCTGAACGAGCTGGAACCGGCCTACGCCATGACGGTGCACAAAAGCCAGGGCAGCGAATACCGGGCCGTCATTTTAACCGCCTGGAACGGCTCGCCCTACCTGCTCAGCCGGAGCATCCTCTATACCGCCATCACCCGGGCCAGGGAACTGCTGATCATTGTAGGCCGGGAGGAAACAGTGGTCACCATGACCCAGAACGCTTCCAAAAACCGGCGCTACACCGGCTTGAAGCTCCGCCTGGAGGGTAAAGTCGAATAGTCGTCCCCATTTTGTCAGGAGGTGGTGCCCATGCAGAGCGTCCATCGTCTTTTGCGCCTGCTGTTTCCCCCAAAGTGCATTTTGTGCGGCCAACTGCTTTCCCCGCAGGAGCTGGACCTGTGCCGCAGCTGCCGAATGGATGCGCCGCAATATCCAAATCGGAAAAATCCGCCGCAATTTCTTGACAGTTTCGCCGCAGTTTGGTACTATGAAGGGAACGTGAGAAAAAGTCTTTTGCGTTATAAGTTCCACAATGCCCGGTCCTTTGCCCCGGCCTATGGCCGGATGCTGGCCATGACCGTGGTGCAAACCCACCCGGAGGGCTTCGACCTGCTCACCTGGGTGCCGGTGAGCCGCCGCCGGAATTGGCAGCGGGGCTATGACCAGGTGGAGCTGATCGCCCGGGCAGCCGCCAGGGAGCTGGGCATGGTTCCCACGCCGCTGCTGAAAAAGGTCCGTCACAACCAGCCCCAGTCCAGCCTGTCCGATGCCGCCCAGCGCCGGGCCAACGTGCTGGGGGCATACCGGGTGATTCCGGGGCAGGATTTGACCGGCAAGCGGATTTTGCTGCTGGACGACATCCTCACCACCGGGGCCACCGCCGCAGAGGCCGCCAGGGTTCTGCGCACCGCCGGGGCCGAACAAGTACATTGTGCCGCAGTTGCGGCAGCACGAAAGTAAAGGTGTCTATATGTCTCTTTTTTCTATGTTTTCCAACGACCTGGGTGTAGACCTGGGTACTTCCAATGTTCTCATCTATGCCGACGGCAAGGGCGTGGTGGTCCGGGAGCCATCTGTTGTGGCTGTGGATAAGAACACGGGAAAAATTCTGCAAGTGGGCGCTGCCGCCCGGAATATGCTGGGCCGTACCCCCGGCAACGTGGTGGCCATGCACCCGCTGAAGGACGGCATCGTCTCCGACCACGAAATGACGGTGCGGATGCTTCAGGAAATGTTCAAAACCGCCACCAAGGCCGGTCTGTTCACCCCCAAGCCCAGAGTGGTCGTCTCCGTCCCCTCCGGCGTATCCGAGGTGGAGGAGCGCAGTGTCATCAACGCCGCCATTGAGGCCGGTGCCCGCCGTGTGTTCCTGATCGAGGAGCCGCTGGCTGCCGGCCTGGGTGCCGGTCTGGAAATTCGGGGCGCCAGCGGCCACCTGGTGGTGGACATCGGCGGCGGCACCACTGACATCGCCGTGCTGAGCATGAACGGCGTGGCGGTGTCCTCCTCCCTGAAAATCGCCGGCAACTACTTTGACGAGATGATCGCCCGCTACGTCCGCCGTCAGCACGGCGTGGTCATCGGCCAGGTCACGGCGGAGAGCATCAAAATCCAGATCGGCCAGGTCTACCCCCGGGACGAGGAGCGGAGCATGAACGTCAAGGGCCGGGACTTCAAAACCGGCATGCCCAAGATGGTCACCCTCACCTCCACGGAGATCTACGAGGTTCTGCGCCGTCCTGCCCGGCAGATCGCTGAGGAGGTGCTGGCGGTGATGGAGCAGACCAGCCCGGAGCTGGTGTCCGACATTTCCGAAAACGGCATCACCATCACCGGCGGCTGCGGCCAGATTTGGGGCATGGATCTGCTGCTGATGGAGCGCACCGGCATCGCCTGCATTCTGGCAGACGACCCGGAGTCCTGCACCGCCTACGGCACCGGCAAAAGCCTGGCCTGGATCAACAGCATGCCGGAAGGCCCCATCAACATCGCCCGGAAGCGGGCCATGCGGGGCTGATTTCCTTCAAGAAACAAAATCGGGGCTGGTACAGCAAAAATGCTGCACCAGCCCCAAATCTATTTTTATGCCGTTTGCAAACAGGTCTGTACCTTGCGCTGGATCTCTTCCTCCGGGGTGTCGGTGACCACATAGCGGGTGTACCAGCCATCCCAGGAGCCGCCCAGCTGCCGGCAGAGGATCTGACTTATCCGCCCGCTTTCGTCAAAGCTGTAGGTATACAGCTCGCAGTTGTCCAGGGTGTATCCCCCCATCGTGTACACCAGCTGGATTTCCCGGTCGCTGATGTGGCTCCAGCCCTGGGGGAAGTAGACGCTGTCGTAGGCCGAATCCCATATATCCCGCCGCAGCCAATCGCCATAGCTCCAGTCGCCCTTTTCTATGACCAGGCTGTGTGTATCCTTACTGCCGCAGATATCCTCCACCATGGTTTCGCCATACTTCCAGATAACTTCTTTCACCCGTTCTTCTCCACGGATGTTGAAACCGTTCACCGGCTCCCATTTCTCCACCCGGTAGTTGCCCGCCTGCAGGCTGTCCAGGGCTGCATCCACCCGGTCCAGGGCCTCCTGGGCTCCGTCTCCATAGACACCGCCCATAGCATAGATGGCAAACTCTGCATACTGGATGATGGACTCGTTTTCGTGATAGAAGTGCTTGCCCATGCGGTAGATGCCCGGCTCCAATGTGCCGTAATCCCCGGACCAGTCCACCTGGTAGACACTGGCTCTGCTTTTCAGGCGGCATACGTCCTCTCCCCAGCTGGCCTGGAATTCAGGGCCGCCAAGCCGCTGCCAGCCTCTATCTTCCTTCTTTTCCAGCCAGTAGGTGCCGTCGGCGGTATAGTTGCTGACACCAATGGCATCCACCCCCATGGACACCTCACCGCCGGTGGGGGAGAGCAAATCGTCATCCACCCGGAAGTACACGCCCCAGGGGGAGTTATTTGCCGCCGTAAAGGAATCCTGCACCTCGACCGGCTGGCCCACAATGCCTATGAAATCTTCCGTCACTTCCAGCATCTGCACCTGCTCAGCACCCTTCTGGCCGGCAGCGTCCCGGTTTTCCGTCCGCCGCTCGATGGAGGCCAGGCTGCCATCCTCCCGGAAGCGGAAGGTATCCTGCCCCTGGCAGACATTCCCGGCAGCATCCTTCCAGACGGAGCAGTAGCTGACCATTTCCTTGCTAATGCTTCCAATTCCCTCAGGGAAGAGAATCCGGCGGTTTTCCCGCAGCACGTGGAACGGCTCCTCCCAAATGTACTGGGGCTGGGAATTGGGCACCATCATATTCTGGTGCCGTATGTCACCCTTCGTCACCACATTGCTGGACAGCAGGAACTGGCCCATATAGTGGTCAACACGCACGTTGTTGTTATTGAAGTTATAATACTTGGCAACAGACTGTACCTGGCCGTCCGGGGCCGTCTGGCTGTGCACCACCGCAAACTGCGGCCCGTTGACCACGGCATCCAGAGCCGCTTCGCACCGGCTCAGCGCCTGCTCCTGTTCCGCCGGCAGCTGCTCCCGGTAAATCCGCAGCCCGGTGCGCAGCACCGCCTCCCCCTGGGATGCCTGGATGGTCTGGCAGAGGCAGTAGTCTCCCGCAGGCAGCGCACCATAGGAAAGGGTCCAGTCCAGCTCCCGAATGGCATAGGAAACGTCCTCACCCCGCTCCACTGCGAAGCCCAAGCCGTATCTATCCATGCTCTCCTGCTGGGCAAGCCGCTCCATCGGCTGCCAGGACTCTCCGTCCCAGCGTTCAATGTAGGTATTGAGCACCTCTATCCCATCTTCATTGGCGGAGGCGAAGCGCTCCTGGGCGGCAAGGCATACCGTAGCGCCGGTGGTTTTCTCGGCCGACAGCTCCACCGTCAGGCCCCAGTCCGGGTTTTCCTCCATCGGCGGGAAGTCCGGGAACACAACGTCCTCCGGGGTCTGGCTGCTTTTGGCCGCCATGGCCGCCTCCGGGTCCGGCGGGCACTGGGGATTGGTCATCAGGCACACCCCCACGAAGACAAACGCCAGCACCGCCAGCAGGCTCAGCCAGAAGCTGGGCTTGCGGTAGTTCAGAATGGACTGGATGCGGAATTTGACGTTGACCTCTCCAAAGGCCACCGGGCAGGCGGCATAGTGGACGTGATTGGTGGAGCAGTCCAGCAGGGCACGGGAATAGTCCTTGCGCTCCTGCATGTCCATAAACCGCACCACCCGCTCGTCACAGGCCATCTCGATGTCCTTGCACAGCAGGATGTAGCTCAGCCACACCAGGGGATTGAACCAGTGCAGCGCCAGCGCCAGAAACCCCAGCATCTTGATCCAGTGGTCCCCTTTTTCCAGATGGGTGCGCTCGTGGGAGAGGATCTGCTGCTTGGTTTTGTCGCTCATGCCGGTGGGAATGTAGATTTTCGGCTTGATAAAGCCCAGGACGAAGGCCGTCTCAATGCGGTCCGTCTCCCAGCCGCCGGGGACCTGCACCGCATCCATCACCCGGCGGCGCAGACGCAGATAGGCGCTGACACTGTACAGCCCGATGAGCACCGCCACCGCCAGCCACACCCAGCTCAGCACCTGGGCCAACCCCTGGGGCAGGGCCAGATTCAGCTCCGGCGGCTGGATGCTGAAAGGGCTTTCCATGGGAATGGGCAGCAGCAGCCGGATCCCCGACAGCACCCACAGCAGGCAGATGTATTTTTTCGGCGCTTTGCACAGCACCAGGCGCAGCAGCAGCACCGCAAGGATCACAATGCTTCCATGGAAGCTGGTTGTCAGAATCGTTTGAAACCATGCAGACATCATGGCATCCGCCTCCTTTGTGTTTCTCCGGCCCCCTAGAAGCCGGCGCTGGTGGCCTTAGTTGAAGCCTTCCACGATCTCGCCGTCCCAGGTGATGTTCTCGCTTCCGTACACCCGGAATTCCGGCCCGCCCAGGTCCCGGAAGGTGGTCGCCACCACCTGCACGTCCTGGCAGTTGGTAAACTCCACGCCGCCGACGCTGCATTCGTAGATCTCGCTGTTGACCACCGTGAGATTCTTGCTGCTGGCACCCCAAACGCCCAGAGTCCCGCAGCCGAACAGGCCGCAGTCCGCCACCACGACATCCTGGCAGTTTTCAAAGGCCAGCACACCGCCGACGCACGCCCCCGGCTCCCGGGTATGTCCTGCGGTAAGTCCCGTCACCAGGATGTTGCTGCAGCTTTCAAAGTTCAGCACGTTGGCATAGCGGGGCACTGCCGACAGCACGGTGGCATCATGGGTTTCTCCGCTGCCCCGGACAGTCAGGTTGCTGACCCCGGTAATCACCAGCTCCGTGCCGTCAAACGTCTCCCGCCAGTAGTAGTGCTCACCGCTGCCGGTGCCATAGCCGGTGGCCTGGCTCCAATCCAGCTCCCCGGCTGCCACCACGATTTCCGTATTGGGGGCAACCGCCGCCAGGAATTCATCCGGGGTGGCCACGTTCACCGTGGTCTGGGGCTGGGTGATCACGTTGGGAACCTCCGCCGTCTGGGGCTGGGCCGCCTGGGTGGGGGCCGTGGTGGGGGCCTCTGTAGGCGCCTGAGTAGGCGCTTGGGTAGGTGCTTGGGTCTGAACGGCTGCCTCCGTCTGGGCAGGGATGGTTTCGGGTGCAGGCTGGGAATTGCCGCAGCCTGCCAGCAGGCTGCCGCACAGCAGGGCCGCCGCCAGGGTAAGGGTCCATTTTTTCATAAGGTCGTACTCCTTTCATATTGCACCGGACTTCTCAACGGAAGCTGCCGGCAAACACCAGGCACAGCCCCATGGCCACCGCCAGCAGGCCGAACATTTCCAACATTTTTGCCGCCCCCTTAAAATCCGATTAGGTTTACTTATTGAAACCTCACAAAAAGTTTAACATAGAAAACCTACCCTGTCAACCCTTTTTCCCAAAAATCCCTCCATGATTTTCCAGTTCCTCTATCTCCTCCCCTGTC
>X4_Red_Fox__coassemble_38_pt1 | contig 37411 bp, 44 predicted proteins | sample X4_Red_Fox__metabat2_low_PE_004 | metagenome-assembled genome bin X4_Red_Fox
TCTTGCAGCGGTTGTAGCGGCGGCTGGAGAACTTGGGCTCAGCCTGCTGCTTCAGGATCATAGACTTCTTAGCCATTTACTTTCCTCCTAATCAAGCGTGGAAGGGAGCACCCAGCTGGCTCAGCAGCTCCTTGGCTTCCTCATCGGTGGTAGCAGTGGTGCAGATGCAGATATCCATACCACGAATCTTGTCCACCTTGTCGTACTCGATCTCGGGGAAGATCAGCTGCTCCTTCAGACCGAAGGCGTAGTTGCCGCGGCCGTCGAAGGAGTTGGGGTTGATGCCCCGGAAGTCACGGACGCGGGGCAGCGCAACGCTGAACAGCCGGTCCAGGAACTCGTACATCTTGTCGCCGCGCAGGGTGACCTTCACGCCGACAGCTTCGCCCTCACGGAGCTTGAAGTTAGCGACGCTCTTGCGAGCCTTGCACACCACAGCCTTCTGGCCGGTGATGATGCCCAGGTCCTTGACAATGGCCTCGATCTCCTTGGCGTTGTTCTTGCTCTCACCGCAGCGGACATTGACGATGACCTTGTCCAGCTTGGGAATCTGCATGACGCTCTTGTAGCCGAACTTCTTGTTCAGAGCGGGTGCAATCTCAGCAACATACTTTTCTTTCATTCTGCTAGCCATGATTTATTCGCTCCTCTCTTAGATTTCGGCGCCGCACTTGCGGCAGACACGGACCTTCTTGCCATCGACCATGTTGTAGCCGACCCGAACGCCCTTATTGCACTTCTCGCAGAACAGAGCCACCTTGCAGCTGCGGATGGGGGTCTCCTTCTTCACGATGCCACCGGTCTCGCCCTGACGGCGGGGCTTGGTGTGGCAGGTAGCGACGTTGACCTTCTCCACGATGACCTTGTTCTCAGCAGGCATGGCCACCAGGACCTTGCCCTTAACGCCCTTGTCCTTGCCGGACAGGACGATGACGGTATCATTCTTCTTAATGTTCATTCCTTCGGTTCCCCCTTAGATGACTTCGGGCGCCAGGGAGAGGATCTTCATGTAATCTCTCTCACGCAGCTCACGGGCCACAGGTCCAAAGATACGGGTACCCTTGGGATTCTTATCCTCCTTGATGATCACGGCAGCGTTCTCATCAAAGCGGACATAGCTGCCGTCCTCGCGGCGGACGCCCCGCTTGGTACGGACGATCACAGCCTTGACCACTTCGCCCTTCTTCACAGTGCCGCCGGGAGCAGCCTTGCGGACGGAAGCGACGATCACATCACCGATGTTGCCGAACTTCCGATTGGAGCCGCCCAGGACACGGATGCAGTGGATCTCTTTGGCGCCGGTGTTGTCGGCAACCTTCAGATAGCTTTCTTCCTGAATCATGCGTTTCCGACCTCCTTACTTCGCCTTTTCGATAATTCTGACCAGTCTCCAGCGCTTGTCCTTGGACAGGGGACGGGTCTCCATGACCTCCACGGTATCGCCGATGCCGCACTCGTTGTTCTCGTCGTGGGCCTTCAGCTTGTAAGTCCGCTTCATGGTCTTCTTGTACAGAGGATGCTGAACGCTATCCTCGATTGCAACCACAATGGTCTTGTCCATCTTGTCGGAGACGACCTGACCGATTCTGGTTTTACGGAATGCTCTATTCTCAGTCATTTACGTATCCTCCTCAGGCGTTGGTCTTCTCGCGAATAATGGTCTTGACACGGGCAATGTCCTTCTTGGTGGCAGCCAGCTGCATGGGGTTCTCGAGCTGGTTGGTGGCATGCTGCATCCGCAGCATGAACAGGTCCTTCTTCAGCTCGTCCAGCTTCTTGGTCAGCTCCTCAACGGACAGGTTCTTGATTTCCTTTGCCTTCATCATTATTCACCACCAATCTCAGTTTCGGCTTCCTTGGCGATGATCCGGGTCTTGATGGGCAGCTTGTGCTGTGCCAGACGCAGGGCCTCACGGGCCACTTCCTCGGACACGCCGCCGATCTCGAACATCACCTTCTGATTTTTCACAACTGCGACCCAGCCTTCCGGAGCGCCCTTACCGGAACCCATTCGGGTGCCCAGGCCCTTCTTGGAATAAGGCTTGTCGGGGAAGATCTTGATCCAGACCTTACCGCCACGCTTGGTGTAGCGGGTCATGGCGATACGGGCGGCCTCGATCTGGTTGCCGGTGATCCAGCCGGGCTCCAGAGCCTGAATGCCGAACTCACCGTAAGAAACCTTGTTGCCGCGGGAGGCAGCGCCGGTCATACGACCACGCTGAACCTTGCGGTACTTCACTCTTTTGGGCATCAGCATTAGCGGTTGCCTCCTTCTCTACGGTTATAGGGTCTGTCGCCATTGCGACGCTCGCCCCGGCGCTCGCCGTTGCGGCGGTCACGACGTTCCCGGCGCTCACGGGGAGCGGGCTCGGGAGCAGCGGCACGCAGGGTGGTGTTCAGGACCTCGCCCTTGTAGATCCACACCTTCACGCCGATGCGGCCGTAAGTGGTGGCAGCCTCAGCGAAGCCGTACTCGATGTCAGCACGGATGGTCTGCAGGGGAATGGTGCCCTCGTGATAGCTCTCGGAGCGGGCGATTTCAGCACCGCCCAGACGGCCGGCGCAGGTGACCTTGATGCCCTTGGCACCCAGGCGGGTAGCCTGCTGCATAGCCTTCTTCATAGCCCGGCGGAAGGAGATCCGCTTCTCCAGCTGCTGAGCGATGTTCTCAGCCACCAGCTGGGCGTTCAGGTCGGGGCTGCGAACCTCAACGATGTTCAGGTTCACACTCTTGCCCAGACGGGCTTCCACGTCCTTGCGCAGGTTCTCGATCTCAGCACCAGCCTTGCCGATGACCACGCCGGGACGGGAGCAGTTGATGTTGATCTTGATCTTGCCGTTGGAACGCTCGATCTCGATCTTAGCGACGCCAGCGGCGTACAGCTTGTTCTTCAGATACTTACGGATGTTGTAATCCTCGACGACCAGGTCGCCCACCTTGTCCTCACGGGCATACCAGCGGGAATCCCAGTCCTTGATTACGCCAACACGCAGTCCATGGGGATTAACTTTCTGTCCCATAGCTACCTCCTGATTAAGCCTTCTCGCTCACACCGATGGTGATGTGAGTGGTTCTCTTGTTGATCCGAACGAAACCACGACGGGATGCGATGCGGCCACGCTTCAGGATGGGGCCGGGGTTCGCAATGACGGTGGAGACGTACAGATTGTCAGCGTTCATGCCGTTGTTGTGCTCGGCGTTGGCGACAGCGCTCTTGAGCAGCTTGGCCATGGGCTCACAGGCTGCCTTAGAAGTCTGGCTCAGCAGAGCGGCGGCGGACTTGACGTCCTTGCCCCGGATCATGTCGCAGACCAGCTTGACCTTGCGAGGAGACATACGGACAAATTTAACATGTGCAAATGCTTCCATTTTCCTACCTCCTTACTTGCTGTTAGCGGTCTTGCTGCCGGAGTGGCCCCGGAAGGTCCGGGTGGGCACGAACTCGCCCAGCTTGTGACCGACCATATCTTCGGTGATATAGACGGGGACGTGCTTGCGGCCGTCGTGGACAGCGATGGTGTGACCGACGAAGGAGGGGAAGATGGTGGAAGAACGGGACCAGGTCTTCAGAACCTTCTTGTCACCGGCCTTATTCAGCTCCTCCACACGCTTGTACAGCTCAGGAGCTACGAAAGGGCCCTTCTTGATGCTTCTGCTCATTTCATTTCCTCCTTACTTGCTGTTTCTGCGCTTGACGATGAACTTATTGGAGCGGTTCTTCGTCTTGCGAGTCTTGTAGCCCAGTGCGGGCTTGCCCCAGGGAGTCACAGGGCCGGGACGGCCAACAGGAGCACGTCCCTCGCCACCGCCGTGGGGGTGGTCATTGGGGTTCATAACGGAGCCACGAACGGTGGGACGAACGCCCATGTGACGCTTACGACCGGCCTTACCGATGTGAACGTTCTCGTGGTCCAGGTTGCCCACCTGGCCGATGCAGGCGGTGCAGTTGGTCCGGATATAGCGGACCTCGCCGGAGGGCAGACGGATCTGAGCCAGCTCGCCTTCCTTAGCCATCAGCTGCGCAGCGGTGCCGGCGGAGCGGACCAGCTGAGCGCCGTGACCGGGCTGCAGCTCCACATTGTGGATCACAGTACCAACGGGGATGTTGGCAATGGGCAGGCAGTTGCCGGGCTTGATGTCGGCGGTGGTGGAGGCGATGACCTGGTCGCCGGCCTTCAGGCCGTAGGGAGCCAGGATGTAGGACAGGGTGTTGTCCTCGTACTTGATCAGAGCGATATAAGCAGACCGGTTGGGATCGTACTCGATGCGCTGCACGGTGGCAGGCATGTCGGTCTTGAGCCGCTTGAAGTCGATCACACGGTACTTGCGCTTGTTGCCGCCGCCCTGGTGACGGACGGTGATGTGGCCATAGCTGTTGCGACCGCCATGCTTCTTCAGGGTCTCAACCAGGCTACGCTCAGGTTTTGCCTTCTTGTCCACGCCGTCGAAGCCGGAAACAGTCATGTTGCGGCGGGCGGGGGTATAAGGCTTAAAAGACTTGATTGCCATTTGCGTTTCTCTCCTTTATTGAGATTGGTTTTTAGACCATGCCCTCGAAGAACTCGATGGTCTTGGAATCAGGGGTCAGGGTGACAATGGCCTTCTTGTAGTCGGCACGCTTGCCAGCGGGGTAAGCGCCGGTGCGCTTGACCTTGCCCTGCATACGGATGGTGTTGACCTTAGCCACCTTCACGCCGAAAGCCAGCTCGACGGCTTCCTTGATCTGAGTCTTGTTGGCGTTGACGTCCACCATGAAAACGTACTTCTTGTCAGCCACAGCCTCCATGGACTGCTCGGTGATGACAGGTCTTCTGATGATATCGTAAGCGTTCATTATGCGAATACCTCCTCGATCTTGGCCAGAGCAGCCTTATCGACGACCAGCTTGTTGGCGTTGACGATATCGTAAACGTTCAGCAGGTTGGCGAAGGTGACAGCGCAGCCGGGGATGTTGCGGCCGGACTTGACCACGTTCTGGTCAGCAGCAGCGGTGACAACCAGGGTCTTGGTGTCGCAGCCCACAGCCTTCAGGAACTTGGCGAACTCAGCGGTCTTGGGTGCATCCATCTTGATGGCGTCGATGACCACCACGTTGGTCTGGGCAGCCTTGTCGCTCAGAGCGCTCTTCAGCGCCAGGCGCTTGGCCTTCTTATTCAGGGTGTAGCTGTAGGAGCGGGGCTTGGGGGCGAACACGATACCGCCATGGGTCCACTGGGGAGCACGGGTGCTGCCCTGACGAGCCCGGCCGGTGCCCTTCTGCCGCCAGGGCTTCCGGCCGCCGCCGGAGACCTCTGCACGGGTCAGTGCGCTCTGGGTGCCCGGGCGACGATTGGCCAGGTGATTCTTCACGGCGTCATGAACGACAGCCTCGTTGGGGGTGACACCGAACACAGCCTCGGGCAGTTCGATCTCGCCAACCAGCTTGCCGGACATGTCATAAACGTTAGTCTTAAGCATGATTTAAGATCTCCTTTCCTTAGCCTCTCGCGGAAGCCTTCTGGGGGTTTCTGCCGGAAGCCTTCTGCGGGTTCTTGCTGATGCCAGCCGCAGCGGCAGTCTTAACCTTGTTGTTCTTCACAGTGTTGCGGATGTAGACCAGACCGCCCTTGGGGCCGGGAATGGCGCCGCGAACAACGATCATGTTCAACTCTGCATCCACCTTCACAACATCCAGGTTCTCGATGGTGACCTGCTCATTGCCCATCTGGCCAGCGCCGATCTTACCAGGGAAGATACGGGACTGGTGAGAGGAAGCGCCCATAGAACCAGCGTGGCGATGCACAGGGCCGCCGCCGTGGGTCATGGGGGTGCGGCCAGCGCCATGGCGCTTGATAACGCCCTGATAGCCGTGGCCCTTGGAAATGCCGGTGACGTCGATCTTGTCGCCAGCAGCGAAGGTGTCAGCCTTGACAACGTCGCCCACGTTCATGTTGGCAGCGCCTTCCAGCTTGAACTCCTTCAGGTACTTCTTAGCCTCAACGCCGGCCTTCTTCAGGTGGCCAGCCTCAGGCTTGGTCAGCTTGGACTCTTTGACATCCTCAAAGCCCAGCTGGACGGCGGTGTAGCCGTCGGTCTCAACGGTCTTCTTCTGAGTGACGACGCAGGGGCCTGCTTCCACAACGGTAACAGGGATGACCTTGCCGCTCTCATCGAAGATCTGGGTCATACCCACTTTTTTGCCGATGATTGCTTTCTGCATGGTTGGTTTCTCCTTTTTAATAGGTTATTGGTCGATAGCCGTCCAGCGGCTGCCGACATGACCCGTCCGCCCGATGCCAGACAGTGCGGGCTGCTGGGATTCCCTTGCGGGGAATTACAGCTTTATCTCAATCTCAACGCCAGCGGGCAGGTCCAGGCTCATCAGAGCCTCGATGGTCTTCTGGCTGGGGTTGAGGATATCGATCAGTCTCTTGTGGGTTCTGCGCTCAAACTGCTCCCGGGAGTCCTTGTTGACATGGGGGGAGCGAAGGATGGTAACGACCTCCTTCTTGGTGGGCAGCGGAATGGGGCCGGAAACCTGAGCGCCGTTGCGCTTAGCGGTCTCCACGATCTTTGCCGCGCTGGAGTCGATCAGCTGGTGATCATAAGCCTTCAGCCGAATGCGGATCATCTGGTTTGCCATGGTTTGTTTTCCTCCTTGAATTACGTACTCAGTTTGCGTAGTGTCTGGGTACGGTCGAACTACTATGTCCGCGCCGCCGTGCGTATCATTCAACGCCATGAAAAATGGCCGACCGAGGCCGACCCTTCTTCCCCGGCGCAGCGATATACGCAGCGCTTTCAGAAGCAGTTCAGCCGCCCGATGACCGGACATACTCCGCAGAAGTTACCGTCTTTCGACGCAATCTCCTGCATCATCGCAGTGCGCACAGTATTTTCCTACAGGCGCTCAATTATGATACCACCTAGTTCCCCATTTGTCAAGGAAAATTTCAGAGAAAAGCACAAACTTTTCAAATCTTTTTCGTACAAAGTGCGAGTTTCCAAAGCGAGCGCAAAAAAGTAGCACAGCTGCATTTCTGCGGCGGCGCTGCCAAGAGCCATTTTCCTATTTCAGCTCCCAGAGCTTCACCTGGCTGTAGCTTTCGTACAGGCGAAGGCTTACTCTAAACCGCTGCCAATACGCCCAAAGCTATTGCCAAATATGTAGAAGCCAACAAGAGATGCTTTTTCCCATTACGAAAGAGTAGGCCAATATGTAGCAAAAGGAACGATATCCCAAAAGAAATCCCCGTTACCAATACCCACTCAATCGTCACAGTCAGCATGTTGTCATGCGCTACGATGTATGGAATAGCATACATAAGCTGTGCCAGCCAAATCGGTAGGAGCGTAAGCACTCCTGCAAGAATCCCCGTTTTTCGGTTTGTAATTCTCTTTTTTCTGTGGAACCACCAACTTGCAGTCCAAGCGAGCAGGAAATATACGCCAGTGCTCACCACAGGGTGTCTGTAGACAATCTGCGCATATTCCCCTAACAAACTCGCCACTACAAAGAACGGCGTTGACAGCACCACAAAGAATCCAAACCAGCCGGAGCCATCCCCGTTTGCCACATATAGCGTATCCGACTCCTGGTCGTAGTACGCCTTACCCATGATTGCTGTACTTCACTTTCAGATAAATCCAACGCCCTACACCGACAAACGCAAATACAAGGCCCGCAAAATAGGCTGCCATTAAGTATAGCAAAAACAAAATTACCCCCAGCACAACATTCCCGGAAAACAAAATCCCTATTGCCGTAATTCCAAACATAGCTTTGAGTACGCCAAATCCCCAAACAAAAAGCATAACCGCACCCACTATGCCCAGTGCCTCAGGCGCAAAGATTGCCGCCACCAGGGATAGGGCGACTGCTGCAATGGTGACAATGCTGCGAATTTGCAGAAATTCCATTTGTTCTGCATCTGTGCCCCCAAAAATACGTTCAAACATACCTTAATCTACCTCTCTTTTTATGATTTCTATACCGTTGATATTTTTCGTGCTCCGCCGATATTCAGTTCCCTTATCTATACAAGTAGTCAGCCGCCAGCAGGAAGTTGGTTACGACTTGATTTTGTACGATCATGTTTTGATAATCCAACTGCAACTCCTGGTTCTGCTCCAGTCTTACGATAGCGTCCAACTCCATGCGGTGATGCTCTGCCGCAATTTGGTTGTTTTGCTCTTGCAGCGCCTGTTGGATGCGCTGATTGAGTATGATTTTCTCATTTTGTACGATAATTTTATCCAGTTTTTTCTTAATTTCGTCCAGCAGCATTGTCTGTATGATTTTATCTAAATCATTTTCACGGCAGGTACTGAAATAGTCATACAAATAGTATGCCGCATAAATATTGCGGTACTGCTTTGGAATAATGTTCACATCGTACAGATTTTTCCGCAGTGCTTGTGCATCATACAGGCGTGACTGTAGAACCTTGTTTTTCTTCTGTTCCTGCTGTAAAGCCGTGTAATATTTCGGAACTTCCTTTCTTGCCTTCTCGTTTTCTACTACAGTTTCTTCCCAATACTGTAGTTTCCTCTGATATTTGCTTTCAATTTCTTTTTTCTCTTTTTTGTCAGCATACATAAAATAGAGACACAAAGTAACTCCCAGCCCCACCGGAATAAGACCTAAAATAATAGACCACTGCGTGAGCCATAACCCACCAAGAAAGAAAGCAACTATCCAAGCAATCACCGATAAAGTCCCACCTATATCCTCTGATGGTTCAAAATCAGAATATTTCGGCACTTCTGGATCTATTATCTTTCGATTGATTACAGAATGGTACTGCCGGATTCGATTCGTAGATTCATTGATTTCTCTCGTGATTTTTGCACACAATAGCTCCATGCTACAAACATCTTGCAGATAGGGAATCAGAATTCTTCTATCATATTGGGCCATTTGCATTTCCACCTTTCCAAATTTATCCAAGCTATTTCAAGTTGTGTACTATTGTTTTCATACAATGAGCATCTACGTTTTATGCTGACAACACATATATTTCTTAGCTTAAGCACAAAAATACAAGCTCATACTTTAGATACTTGCAGGATATAGCAAATCGCTTAGTTAAATCACAGATGCATTATATTATACTTACTCAATTATATCAATTCGCATTTTTCACAAATTTATACGTGAGTAATTATAAGAACTCGACATATACTTGAGGTATGATATCAGCGAGGTGAGCGCATGGCCTACGCAAAGTACTATGACTCGCAAAAGGAAGCAACCGCCCGGTATAATAAAAAGACCTATGACCGGATCAACATTGTTGTCAAGAAAGGCGAGCGAGAAGTCATCAAGGAATTTGCCGCAAGGCAGGGAAAAAGCCTGAACCGATTTGTTTTGGATGCGGTGCAGGCGGAAATAGATAGAATAAAAGAAACCGAATGACACAGCCGCAACGGTTGTGTCATTCGGTTTTCTCTGTTTCGGAAGCAGCGGCGCTGCTCTATTTCAGCTCCCAGAGCTTCACCTGGCTGTAGCTTTCGTACAGGCGCAGGTAGCTGTCGTAGCGGCTTTTTTCGATGTCTCCGGCTGCCACGGCTGCCCGGACGGCGCAGTCCGGCTCCTTGCGGTGGGTGCAGTCGTCGAAGCGGCAGGCTCCCAGGAACGGGGCAAAGTCCGGGAAGGCGTACTGCAGGTTTTCCTTGAGGATCACGTCCATCTGGTCCGTATCGAAGGAGGAAAATCCCGGCGTGTCTACCACATAGGTCTCCTCCCCCAGGTCATACAGCTCCACATGCCGGGTGGTGTGCCGTCCCCGGCCCAGCTTCTGGGACACTTCTCCCGTAGCCAGGGCCAGCTCCGGGGCCAGGCGGTTGAGGATGCTGCTCTTGCCCACGCCGGAGTTGCCGGTGAAGGCGGTGAGCTTGCCCCGCAGCAGACTGCGCAGCTGCTCCACCCCTTCCCCAGTCTCGGCGCTGGTGCAGATCACCGGGAAGCCTGCATGGACATAAGTCCGCACCAAATCCTCCGCCGGGTCCAGGTCGCACTTGTTGACGCACAGGTACACCGGCACCTCCTGGTCGCCGGCAATGGCCGCCACCCGGTCGATGAGGAACAGCTCCGTCACCGGGTTGACATTGGCGGCGAAAATCACCAGGGCATCCACATTGGCCACCGCCGGACGAACAAAGCTGCTCTTCCGGGGCAGCAGCTTTTCCACCATGCCCTTGCCGCCCTCAATAGAAATCTCTGCCACGTCTCCGGTCAGAGGGCTGTTTCCCTCCCGGCGCAGGATGCCCCTGGCCCGGCAGGTCACCACCCCCGCCGGGGTGCGCACGTCATAGAAGCCGCTGATGGAGCGGACGATGCGGCCGGTCTGTCGTTCACTCATTGGCAGACCCCTTTACGGTGTAGTCCACCATCTTGGTGCTGTCAAACTCCCCGTCGATGTACAAATCATAGTACTGCACGCCGCTGCCGGACAAATCCAGGTAGGTTCTGTTGGTATGGGGGGGCACCAGCTTGGAGGCCAGCACCACCTTGCTGCCGCTCATGCACACTTCCAGCAGATATTCCACCGGCCGTTCCGGCACCTCCCAGGGAATGCTCAGCACGATTTCCGCCTGGGTCTCCTCGGTGGGGGTAGTAGCCGTGGTTGCTTCCGTGGTTTGCTGGGGGCCTTCCGAATAGTGGATGATGATTTCCGAAGCAACGTCCGTCTCCGTGCCCTTGGCTACCGACTGGTAGACCACCTCATTCTTGGGCCGCTGGCTCTCCACCTGCTCATAGCGGACATTCTCAAAGCCCAGCAGCTCCATCTGCTCCTTCACCCGGTCCAGGCTTACGCCCACGGTATTGGGCATGGGAGCGGTCTTCACATCCGGGCCGGTGCTGACATAGACGTACACCGTCTGGCCCTGAAGCACCTCCGCCCCGGAGGCCGGGTCGGTGCGGATCACCGTGCCCTCCTCAAAGACATAGCTGGACTCCCGCTTCGGCAGGGGCGCCAGGCCCTGGCTGGTAAGCAGGTTGCAGGCCTCGTTGGCATCCGCACCCACGAAGTTGTCCATGACCCGCTTCTCCGGCTCCGGCCCCATGCTGATGGTAAGCCACAGATCCGTGCCCCGCTGGACACGGCCGCCGCCCGCAGGCTGCTGGCTGAGGATCTGTCCCTCGGGATGGGTGTCGCTGTACTGCCTGGGCATCTCCCGGAAGGTAAAGTCCGGGTATTCCAGCCGCAGCTTTTCGCTGTACATCTTCCCCTCCAAATAGGGCACGTCCACATAGCTACGCTCCTGATTCAGCAGGCGGCCATTGAACAGGGCCACCAGGAAAATGATGATGGCCACCACCGCCACGCCGCTGCAAATCACAATGGCCGTTGTGGCCACCCGGCTGCGCTCTTCCTCTTTTTTCCGCACCTCCGCCTTGCGCCGCTGCTGGGCACGGCGGATGGTCTCGTTGTCCACACTCACGGGAATGCTGCCCGTAGCCCGCCGGGGCGGGGCGGCAGGCTGGTGCAGGCGGATGCTGTCGGTGGTGACGGTGCCGCCCTTGGCCTGGGCCTTCCGTTCCGCCACGGTCCGGGGCTGGCTATTGGGCAGCGCCCGGGTGGCATCGTCCACCAGGAAGTGGTGCTGGAAGACGATGTTGGGATTCTTTCGGAACTCCTCCATCTCCTGGAGCATCTCCGTTGCGGAGACGTACCGATCCCGGATGTCCAGGGCCATGCCCTTCATAATGATCTGCTCCAACCCCACGGGAATGTTGGGATTCAGGGTGGAGGGTGCCGGCGCACCGCCGTTGATGTGCTGAATGGCCACGGACACCGCCGACTCTCCATCGTATGGCGGCCGGCCCGTCATCATCTCGTACATTACCACGCTCAGGGAATAGATATCCGAGCGGTTATCAGTGTGGCCGCCCTTGGCCTGCTCCGGGGAGATATAATGTACACTGCCCAGGGCTTCCTTGGTCAGGGTGTTGCTCTTATTCATCATCCGGGCGATGCCAAAGTCCATCACCTTGACCGAGCCGTTTTTCAGCACCATCACGTTGTGGGGCTTGATGTCCCGGTGGACAATGCCCCGGCTGTGGGCGTGCTCCAGGGCCTTGGCGATCTGCATGGAAAAATGCAGCGTCTCTTTCCAGTTGAGCACGCCCTTCTTCTCCATGTACTGCTTCAGAGAGATGCCGTCGATCAGCTCCATAACGATATAGTTGGCACTGTCCGAAGTGGAAACGTCGTAAACCTGGACGATGTTGGGATGGCTCAGCATGGCCACCGCCTCGCCCTCGGCGTGGAACCGGCGGCGGAACTCCTCGTCCATGGCGAATTCGTCTTTAAGAATTTTAATCGCAACCAGCCGATTTAAGCGATGGCAGCGTGCTTTATATACCACGGCCATGCCGCCGGTGCCGAGAACTTCCAGAATCTCGTACCGGTTGTCCAAAAGCCGTCCAATATATTGATCCATAATCCGATGTTGCTCCTTTCGCTGCGGTGGTCTAAATCAAAACCAGTACACTGGTCACGTTGTCCGGCGCACCACGATTTTTCGCAATGCTCAGCAGCCGCTTGCAGCAGCGCTGCTTGTTTACGCCGTGGACGACTTCAAACAGGATCTCCTGGTCGTCCATCAGGTTGCTCAGGCCATCGCTGCATAGCAGCAAAAAGTCGCCTTTGTTCAGGTCCCGGTGGAAAATATCGCACATTACCAGCGGCTCCGTGCCAATGGCCCGGGTGATGAAGTTCTTCCCCGGATAGCTCTTGGCCACCTCCGCCGTCAGCTCCCCCCGGTCCACCATCAGCTGGACCAGCGAGTGGTCCTTGGTAACCTGGCGGATGCCGCCCCGGTCGATCACATAGGCACGGCTGTCCCCTACGTTGACCACCGTGGCCTTCCGGCCCTGAACCAGCACCGCCACCAGGGTGGTGCCCATGCCGTCAAATTCCTCAAACTGGGCCGACTGGTCAAACACCGTGAAATTTGCCAGCTTCACCGCACTGCGGAGCATTTGGTCTGTCTTCTCCTGGTCCATCCCCGGGACCCAGCAGCGGCGGATCTCCTCGGCAAACACCTCCACCGCCAGAGTGGACGCAATGTTGCCGGACTTGGCCCCGCCCATGCCGTCGCACACCACGCACAATAAGTTGCTGCGGTCCAGTTTTTCAATCCGAAAAGCGTCCTGATTCTGCTTGCGGACGCATCCCGGGTCTGTCAGTCCCCAGCTCTGCATGGGCACCTCACCTCTTTTCTCTTCCTATATGCAGCATTCGGCTGCTTAAGACTTCTGTTTTGTGTACTTTCGCCGCAGCTGCCCGCAGGAGGCATCGATGTCGCCGCCCAGGGTCCTGCGGACCGTGGCCGGAATGCCCCCATCCTCCAAAATCTTCTGGAAGGCCGCCACCGCCGCCCGGGTGCTGGGCTTCAGAGGGCTTTCCTCCACATGGTTCAGCGGGATGAGATTGAAGTGGGCCGGCAGCCCCTTCATCCGCCGCAGCAGCTCCCTGGCATCCTCCGGCCGGTCGTTCACTCCCTGGATCATGGCGTATTCAAAGGAGATCCTCCGGCTGGTGGCAGCGTAATACCGCCGGCAGGCCGCCAGTAGCTCCTCGCTGGGGTATGCCTTATTCACCGGCATAATGGTATCCCGCACCGCATCGTTGGGCGCATGGAGAGACACCGACAGGGTCAGCTGCAAGTTTTTCTCGGCCAGCTGGTCGATTTTCGGCACCAGGCCGCAGGTGGACAGGCTGATGTGCCGCATGGAAATGTGCATGCCCTCCGGGCTGTTCACCAGCTCCAAAAAGCGCATCACGTTGTCAAAATTGTCCAGCGGCTCCCCAATGCCCATCAGCACAATGTGGGACACCGGCAGGCCGGAATCCACCTGGGTAAACAGCACCTGGTCCAGCATTTCAAAGGGCTCCAGCCGCCGCACCAGACCGCCCAGGGTGGAGGCACAGAAGGCGCAGCCCATCCGGCAGCCCACCTCGGTGGAAATGCACACGGTGTTGCCATAGTGATAGCGCATGAGCACCGTCTCCACGCAGTTGCCGTCCGACAGCTCCCAGAGGTATTTGATGGTGCCGTCCCGCTGGGACTGCTGCTTGCGCACCACCTTCGGCGGCTGGATGGGATACTGCTGGGCCAGGATGTCCCGCAAGGGCTTGGGCAGGTTGGTCATCTCGTCATAGCTGCGCACGCCTTTGTGCAGCCAGGTGTACACCTGCTTGGCCCGGAAGCCGGGCTGGCCCAGCTGTTTCAGCACCTGCGCCAGCTCCGGCAGGGTCATGGATTTCAGGTTCATGGTTTCCTCCGCAGACGGCAGATGAAAAAGCCGTCGGTATCGTATTGCCCGGGAATCAGGGTGAGCATGCCGCTGTCGTTAGCGGGAAGTCCCGGCGGCAGGGGCAGCGGCTCCAGGCAGAAGTCCGGCCGCTGGGCCAGAAAATCTTCCACCACCTGCTCATTTTCCCGGCGCAGCACCGTACAGGTGGCATACATCAGCAGCCCGCCGGGGCGGACATAGGCCGCCTGGTTGGCAAGGATCCGGCTTTGCAGCGCCGGAAGCTGCTCCGTCTGGGCCAGGTCCTTGTAGCGGATATCCGGCTTTTTCCGGATGATGCCCAGCCCGGAGCAGGGTACGTCGGCAATCACCGCATCCATAGCATCCAGCCAGCTTTCCACCGGCTCCGTGGCATCCTGCACCTGGGCCGTGATATTGCCCAGACCCAGACGGGCTGCGCCGTTTTGAATCAGCTCCGCCTTGTGGGGGTGGATGTCGCAGGAGATGATCTCTCCCTTCCCTCCCATGGCAATGGCGGCAGCAAAGCTCTTTCCGCCGGGAGCGGCACAGCAGTCCAGCAGCCGCAGCCCCTCCTTAGGCAGCTGGGCGCACAGCACCGCCAGCTTGGCCGCCGGGTCCTGGACATAATACAGTCCCTCCCGGAACGAGGGCAGCCGCTCCAAATCCCCGGTGCCGCTGAGCACCAGGCAATCCGGCATCCATCCGTGAGGATGGACCTGAACGCCCTCCTCTTCCAGGCGGCGTGTCAGTGCCTGTATGTCCGTGCGCAGGGTATTCACCTGGATCACCGTCTCCGGGGCGGCATTGTCCGCCGCCAGCATCGGCTCCAGGGTGCCCTTGGGCAGGTTCTGCTTCAGCAGGGTGATCAGTGCATCCGGGTGGCTGTAGCGGTCGGCGTAGGACGTCGGCTCCGTCAGCTGTCCCCGGGAAGCGGCCGCCTTGCGCAGCACCGCATTCACCAGGCCGCCCGCCTTTGGACTTTTGGCGTATTTCTTCGCCAGTGTTACGGATTCATTCACCGCAGCGCTGTCCGGGATTTTGTCCAGTTCATACAGCTGGTACAGCCCCAGGTGCAGAATGTCCCGCACCGCCGGGTGCAGCTGGCTGACCTTCCCGGTGAGCAGCTGTTTCAGGTAAAAATCCAGTTTGTTTCGATTTTGCAGCACTCCATAGCAAAGCCTTGTGGCCAGCGCCGCATCCCGGCTGTCCAGTCGGTCCCGGCGGATGTAGCTTTTCAGCACACCGTTGGACCAGGCGCCGTCCCGGCGGCAGGCCATCAGGGCATGGAGGGCCGTTTCTCTGGCCCCCATCAGGGCAGATCCAGGGGGTGGCCCCGGAAATAGTCGGCAGCGGCCATCCGCTTGCCGCCCTGGGCCTGTAGGCTGGTAATCTCCACGGCCCCCTCGCCGCAGGCGATCCGCAGGCCGGTTTTGCTCAGGCCCAGGATCTGTCCCGGCGTGCCGCTGCCCTGGGCCAGCCGGGTCTGGTGCACCTTAAACAGGGTGCCGCCCAGCTCCATGGTGGCCACCGGCCAGGGATGCAGGCCCCGGACCTGGTTGTGGACCTGCCAGGCGGTTTTGGTCCAGTCAATGGGGCACATAGACTTATCCAGCATGGGCGCATAGCTCACCAGAGCCTCGTCCTGGGGGATTCCCGGCACCGGCCCGGCAGCAAAGCGGCTCAGGGTCTGGCTGAGCAGGTCCGCTCCCAGCACCGCCAGCCGGTCCAGCACCTCACCGGCGGTCTCGTTCTCCCCGATGGGAGTTTTGGAAACCGCAATCACATCACCGGCATCCATCTGCCGGCACAGGTACATGGCGCTTACGCCGGTTTCCCGTTCCCCGTTCAGCACCGCCCACTGATAGGGGGCGCTGCCCCGGTACTTGGGCAGCAGGCTGGCGTGGATGTTGATGCAGGCCATGGTGGGCACATCCAGCACCTTCTGAGGCAGAATGCGGCCATAGGCCACCACGGCGCAAACGTCCGGCTTCAGCTGCCGCAGCTGCTCCACGTCCTCCTCAGCCCGGAAATTTTCCGGCTGGAAGACGGGGATCCCCGCCTCCACCGCAATTTTCTTCACCGGCGAGGCTTCCAGCTTCATGCCCCGGCCCTTGGGCCGGTCCGGCTGGGTGTAAACGCCCACCACGTCGAAGCCGTCCGCCAGGATCTTATTCAAACACGTCGCCGCAATATCCGGCGTTCCCATGAATACTACTCGCATGTTTCCCTCCCTGGGCGCACCCTGCGCCCCTGCGGTTTTTTCAGTCCGCATCTGCCTCCAATTCCTCCTCGGTGAGGAAGCGCTCCATCACTTCGGTGTAGAGAATGCCGTCCAGATGGTCCAGCTCATGGCAGAAGCACCGGGCGATCAGCTCCTCGCCTTCCACCTCGAACCAATTGCCGTTGCGGTCCTGGGCACGGACCTTGGCAAAGTTGGGCCGCTTCACCAGGCCGTACCGGCCGGGCACGCTGAGGCAGCCCTCTGCCCCCACCTGCTCACCGCTGGTTTCCAGCAGGGTGGGATTCACCAGCTCCAGCACCTGCTCGCCGGTATCCACCAGCACCACCCGGCGCAGAATGCCCACCTGGGGCGCTGCCAGGCCCACGCCGTTGGCCTCTGCCAGGGTCTGAGCCATGTCGTCCAGCAGCTTGTGCAGCCGCTTGTCAAATTTTTCCACCGGTCTGCAAACCTTATGCAGCGCCGGGTCCTTGTCAGTTAAAATGTTCCGCAATCCCATAGGGCACCTCTCTTTTTATATCTTCCCGGCAGCTTGGCCGCCGGATTTGTTTACGTTGCATCGAATCCGTTTACGTCCACAAAGGCGCTGACGCCCCGGTTGGCCCGGTCCTTGCTGAACTGGGCCAGCAGATAGGCCAGCAGCAGCCGCAGCGGCCGGGTCATCCGGCAGCGCAGGGTCAGCTGGTAACGGAAATTGTAGTTGATTTTCGGCACGGCGCAGGGGGCCGGCCCCAGCACGGTGCACTGCTCCTGGCTGTACGCCTTCTGGCGCAGGCAGGCTTGCAGGCTGCTGCGCAGCTTTGCCGCTCCCCGCAGCACCGCCCCCTCGTCCTGGCCCAGCAGGATAATGGCCGCCAAGTCGCCGAAGGGCGGCACGCCCTGCACCCGGCGCAGGCCGCTTTCCAGGTCGTAAAAGCCCTGGTAGTCCTGCCGGGCGGCCAGGCGGATGATCTGGTGCTCCGGCACCAGGGTTTGGATCATGGCCCTTCCGGGGCTGTCCCCCCGTCCGGCCCGGCCCACCACCTGGGTGAGCATGTTGAAGGTCGTCTCCCCGGCCCGGAAGCCCCCGGTGTACAGCCCCAAATCCGCATCCAGCACCCCCACCAGGGTCACCTGGGGCAGGTTCAGCCCCTTGGCCACCATCTGGGTGCCGATGAGCACCGGGATGTGCTCCTCCTGGAAGCGCTGCAAAATCTTCTCGTGGGTATTCACGGCGCTGACGGTGTCGGTGTCCATCCGCAGGGTGGGAATGTCCGGGAACAGCTGGGCAAATTCCTCCTGCACCTTCTGGGTGCCGGTGCCGATGGTTTTTAAGGGGCCGCCGCAGGCGGGGCACCGCTCCGGCACGCTCTGGGAGTGGCCGCAGTAATGGCACATCAGCCGCCGGTTGGCGCTGTGGTAGGTCAGCCGCTGGCTGCACCGGGGACACTCCGGGGCCTTGCGGCAGTCCACGCACACCAGCGCCCTGCTGTTGCCCCGGCGGTTCAGCAGCAAAATGGTCTGCTTGCCCGCATCCCGTGTCTCCAAAATGGCCTGGCGCAGGGGGATGCTCAGGGATGTGTCGTTGCCCAGTTCCAGCTCCTTGCGCATGTCCACCACCTCCACCAGAGGCAGCGGACGGCCGTTGTAGCGCCGGTCCAGGGTACACAGCCGGTAGTCCCCGGCCTTGGCCCGGTACATGGTTTCGATGGAGGGCGTGGCCGAGCCAAGGAGCACCAGCGCCCCCTCTTTGGCCCCACGCCAGATGGCCACCTCTTTGGCGGAATACCGTGGTGGATTTTCCGACTTGTAGGAGTGCTCCTGCTCCTCGTCCAGGATGATCAACCCCGGCTGGCAGGGGGCGAACACCGCTGAGCGGGTGCCCACCACCACCTTCGCCTCGCCGCTGCGGACCCGTTTCCACTGGTCGTAGCGCTCCGCAGGGCCAAGGCTGCTGTGAAGCACCGCCGTCTGCTGGCCGAAGTACGCCGCCATCAGCCCCAGCAGCTGGGGGGTCAGGGCAATTTCCGGCACCAGCAGCATGGCCGCCCTTCCGGCATCCAAGCAGGATTGGATCAGGCGGATATACACGCTGGTTTTTCCCGAGCCGGTAACGCCATGCAGCAGGGCCACCCCAGGGGCAGGCTGCTCCATTTGCGCCTTCAGGCTTTCATAGCAAGCCTGCTGCTGCCCATTCAGCACCAGCGGGCCGTCCAGTTTCGCCGGGCGGATTTCCCGGCAGCGGAGCACCGGCTGCTCTTCCAGGGTCAGATACCCCAGCTTTTCCAGCCGGTTCACCGTAGCCGTGGAAGCGCCGGTAAAGTAGCACAGCTCCTTCACCGACACCCGCCCCACGGTGCACATCAGTTCCAGCACCCGCCGCTGCATGACCGCCGAAGCGGGGCGATGGGCTGCAAAGTCCATGGCCTCCTCGGCAGGCACCGCCAGCAGGGCGATTTTTTCCGTCTTGTCCGACAGCCGCCGCTGAAAATCCACCTGGGCCTGGACCCATTTTTTCTTCGTCAGATAGCTGACCAGCTGGGCCAGTACTTCTTCCTCCGGGAAGCGCTGGGAAAGGTCCTTTTCCTCTGCCTGGCCCCCCAGCTCCTCCAAAAATTCCAGCAGTTCTCTGGCCCCCTCCTTGCGGATCTGGGCCTGCTTCCAGCTGCGGTCCTGGCTCAGGGACAGGCTCCGGCGGCTCTCGAACCAGATGCCCGCCGGGAGCATGGCCCGGATGGCATCGTAAAAGGTGCAAAAATACCGTTCCCGCAAAAATGCGGCCAGCCGCAGCTGAGTTTCGCTCAGCAGCGGCTCCGGGTCCAGGCATTGTTCGACTGCTTTCAGGGTGCCGGCGCAGTCCGGCTCCACCGCCAGCACCACGCCCTCACAGCGCTTATTTCCCCGTCCAAAGGGGACCATCACCCGCTGGCCGGGCTGCAAACGCATCTGCGGCGGGATGCGGTAGGAATAGGGCTTGTCGATGGCGAAATTTGCCGCCGAAACCGCAATTTTCCCAATCATACAGCCGCTCCTTCCCCAGCTCACCTGCCTTTGGTGCGCCTGTTAGTTCTTATACTCGTCCTTCACCGTCGCCGTGAGCTTTCCGTCGGCCACTTCCTGAATGGCCAGGGTCACCGGCTTCTCCGGCAGCTCCTCCTGGAAAGCTTCCGCCTCCGCCGCAATCTGGCGGGCACGGTGGGCCACCACATTCACCAGCAGATACCGGCTGTCCACATTCTTCAGCAAATCCGCAACAGGGGGGTACAACATACGCAATTCCTCCAATTTCATTCCTGGGCCGTTTGGGCCATGATATTCAAAATCTCATCTGCACAGCGCTGGGCATCGTCGTTGACCACCACGTAGTCATACCAGCTGCGCTGCTCCATTTCCCAGACCGCCCGCTGCATCCGCAGCTGGATCTGGTCCTCCGGGGTGTCCCCCCGGCCACGAAGCCGGCGTTCCAGCTCCTCCATAGACGGCGGCATAATGAAAATCAGCACCGCCTCCGGGTCACTCTGCCGGACCTGCTTGGCCCCCATGGGGTCAATGTCCAGCAGCACCGGGCCGTGGGCCTGCTTTTCCTCCGCCTGGGCACGGGGCGTGCCGTAGTAATGCTTGGCGTGGGCATCATATTCCAGGAACTGCCCCTGGGCGATCATGTCCTCGAAGCGCTCCTTGGTGACAAAATAGTAGTGCACCCCATCCACCTCGCCGGGTCTTGGGGCACGGGTGGTGGCAGAGACGGAGAAGGACAGGTCCTTGCGCTTGTCCATCATGATCCCCAGCACCGTCCCTTTGCCAACCCCGGAAGCCCCGGAGATGACAAACAGCCGTTCTTTCTTCATACATCCTCCTCATCCACGTCCTGCCTGTCCAGCCAGCGCTCTCCCAATGTCTGGGAGGGGATGGCTGACAGGATCACATGGTCCGTATCCATCAGCAGCACCGCTTTGGTCTTCCTGCCGAAGGATGCGTCAATCAGCATGCCCCGGTCCCGGGCCTCCTGGATCAGCCGCTTGATGGGGGCGGAATCCGGCGCCACCACGGCGATCAGCCGCTGGGCGGAGACCATGCTGCCAAAGCCTATGTTAATGAGCTTCATCGCTGCCTCGCCTTTACTCAATGTTCTGGGTCTGCTCCCGGATCTTTTCCAGCTCTGCCTTGATATCCACCACGATTCGGGCCAGGCGCACGTCGGTGCACTTGGAGCCGATGGTGTTGGCCTCCCGGTTCATCTCCTGAAGCAAAAAGTCCAGCTTCCGGCCGATGGGGCCGCCGCTTTCCAGCATAGCATCCATCTGGGCCAGGTGGCTGCGCAGGCGCACCGTCTCCTCGTCCACCGCCACCTTGTCGGCAAAAATCGCCGCTTCGGTGAGGATCCGGCTTTCGTCGATGGCGGTATTCGCCAGCACCTCCCGCAGCTTGCTTTCCAGCCGTGCCCGGTAGTCCGCCACGGTCTGGCCGCTGCCGGCCTCCACCTGCGCCACCAAGTCCAAAATGGTTCGGCCCCGGCTGCGCAGGTCCTGCTCCAGGGCAGCGCCTTCTGCCGTGCGCATGGCATCGTAGCTTTCCAGAGCCTTGGCCGCCGCCTGCATCAAATCCAGCAGCAGCTGCTCCTCGTCCACCTGGGCACGCTCCACCGTGAACACCTCCGGCATTCTCGCCAGCAGGCCCACGCTGATGTCGTCGCTGACACCGTAGAGCCCCGTCAGCTCCTTCATGGCGGCCAGATACCCCTCCACCATGGGTCTGTTCAGGCTGACCCGAACCTCCTCGCCGCCCTCACTGCGGACGCTGACGAACAAATCCACCTTACCCCGGGTGATGGTGGCCTTCACCGCCTGCTTCAGCTTGTCCTCGGCAAAGGACAGGCTCCGGGGCAGCTTCACCGTGCAGTCTAAATACCGGTTGTTCACCGACCGCAGCTCCACGGTAAACTCTCTGCCGTTGATCGTTTCCACCGCCCGGCCGTAGCCGGTCATGCTCTTAACCATGGTCATGATCCTCTCTTCTTTGCGCCTGGGCCGGGTCTGTCCCGGCGAAGGCTGTAATGGTATAGCCAATGTTCTGCCGCCGAACCACCTTGCGGTCGTACAGCACCACGCCGGCCACCCCCAGGGCAAAGCCCAGGCAGCCGAACAGCGCCCCCAGACCCAGCTGCTGCCCCAGGAAATATCCCAGGAAGAACAGCACCAGTGGCAGCACATACAGCACCACCGCCGCTTTCAGCACCGGCCCCGTTGCGGATTCCACCCGCACCAGATCGCCGGGCCTGGCCCCTACCGGGTTGTCCGCCACAAACAGCAATGCCTCCTGGGCTGCGCCGCAGCCGGAGCACTTGTGGCAGTCCCCGGAGCAGGCGCTCTCCCGCACGTGGAGCACCTGGGCGGTTCCGTCGGAAAAGCATTTTCTTACACGTACCAGTTGTTCCATATCATCCCTCCGCCAGCTGCACGGTAGCCGACACCGAGTTGGTTTTCAGCGCACCCACATGCTCAAAGCCCGGGCCAAAGACGATGCTGGCCTTGTAGGTCGCCGTGCCCACCTCCGCCGTGGAGAAGTCCACCATCACGGAGATATCCTTTTCCGTCAGCTTGCTCACTTCCTCCGCCGGGCCACGGACCTTCACCGTCAGGCTGGCGTTGATGATTTCCGCTTTCAGGCCGCTGGGCACGTTGGTCTTTTCAAAGTTCTCCAGGGTGAACTCCTTGGTCACCAGGTTGGAGAAGCGTACCACCGCCTTCACTTCCGTGACGCCGGTCTGATTGGTCACGCCCTCAGGCAGAGTGATGGGGAAGGTCACGTCGTTTTTGCTTCTGTCCAGATCCGCCAGGCTGATGTTGCCCAGGGTGTAAACGTCTCCCAGCTCTGCCAGCACCGCCTCGCTGCCGGAGACCCGGATGGTCTGCTGAGACAGCTCCACGGTGGTATTCTGCTCAGTGGCGCCGCCGCCGTAAATCAGGTTGACGTACAGGGCCATTTCCTTGATCCGCTGGATCTGCATGTCCACCCGCACCGCCTCGGCGCTGGTGGTGATCTGCTCGGCATCCACCGGCTCGCCGCTTTCATCGCACAGGGTGTAGCGGTAGCTCTGGCTGATGGACTCCACCTGCTCGGACAGGTCGATTTCAATTTCCGCATGGTCGATCAGATCCGCCACCGTAGCCGGGCCGGAAATGGTGATCATGGGGTTGTCCAGCTGGAGATTTTCCGTATCATAGATATAGTTCTCCGAACGGGTGCCGGTCCACTTGATCTGCACCGGGATCTCCTTGGTCCGGCGATAATCCACGTTGACGAAAATCTGAGCCGGGCTGCGGCTCTCCACGGTGATATCCCCGGCGGAGACATCGGTAGCATACACCGGGGTGTAGTTCAGGGGGATGCTCTCCCCCGGTTCGCTGATGTTGGACAAATCCACCCGGGCCACCAGGTTGCTGCCGGGGCTGAGCTTGCTCAGGTCCCCCCGGGAGCCGGACAGGTGCAGCGACACCGCCTTGGCGGACTGGTGGGTGATCATCAGGTTGCGCTCACTGAGCTTGGACTCGCCTTCCATCACCACCGGCACATTGTAGTAGGTGCGGTCATCCTGCTGGCTGACGGTGCTCACCACATACAGCCACAGGCCGAAGGCCACTGCCACGGACAGGAGGATGGAATTGAATTTACTCTTTCTCATGGTCCTTCGCCTCCTTGCTGCGCTTTCCCTGGAGCTGGGTGCGGGCGGATTGCTTTTTCTCGCTGCGCTCCTCCGGGCACAGCTCCATGTGCAGCAGCTTATCCAGCGTCTCCGGCGCTAAGAAGCGCTTGAGCACGCCGTTCTCCGCCACGGAAATGGTGCCATTCTCCTCGGAGACTACCACCACCACCGCATCGGAAACCTCGCTGGTGCCCACAGCCGCATGGTGCCGGGTACCCAGGGACTTGGAAATGTTGGGGCTGTGGGACAGGGGCATCACGCACCCGGCATAGGCAATGCGGCCGTTTTGGATGATCACCGCACCGTCATGGAGGGGAGAGTTTTTGAAGAAAATGTTCCGCAGCAGCTGGTCGGAGACCTGGGCATCGATCTGGGTGCCGGTTTTCTGAAACTCCACCAGGGGATTCTCCCGGGCGAAGACGATCAGGGCGCCCACCTTGTTCTTGCCCATGCTTTCGCAGGCCATCACCGTCTGGCGGATCACCGTATCCATCTCCTGGGCCGGCTTGGTGCTGCCGAACAAACTTCGCAGCCGCACGCTGCCCAGATGGTCCAGCATCCGCCGCAGCTCCGGCTGGAACAGCACCACAAAGGCCAGCAATCCCACCGCCAGCACCTGGCTGAGCAGCCAGTTCAGGGTGTGCAGCTTCATAATGTCGGTGAGCCAGGCCACCAGCACCAGCGCCACCATGGTCCGGGCCAGGCGCATAATATGGGGCGTGCGGATCAGCGGCAGCAGCTTATAAATCAGGAACGCCACCAGGGCAATGTCCAGATAATCTGCCAGGCGCATATCCCGGATTTGATTGATGAATTCCATTATGGTTTCCCGCATGATTCCAGCCCCTTTTATGTCAACTGTCCCCAGCGCATAATACGCTATGGTATACTTACCTATTATCCGCTTTATTATAGCGAATTCCGGCGCTGATAGCAATAGACATTCTGTAAAAATTTTATTTCTGAAACCGGGGTAATTTGGACGCTGCCCGGAGAAATGCCTGGGTTTGGCCGTTTTCGGCGTTATGCCCGAAGCTCAGGCGCACCGTGCCGGTGTCGGCCGTGCCGGCGCTCTCGTGGGCCAGCGGGGCGCAGTGCAGGCCCGCCCGGACGGCGATGCCCTGCTGCGCCAGCATTCGGGCTGCCTCCTCGCAGTCCATCCCCGACCGGAAGGACACCGTGCCAGCCTGGTGCGGCCCGGCAAAGACCTCCATGCCCAGCGCTTTCAGCCCCCAGATGCACGCCTGGGCCTGGGCCTGCTCCCGGCGGAAAATCGTCTCCGGCCCCAGCCTGCGCACCAGGGCCAAGCCCCGGGAAAGACCGGCAAATCCCGGCACGTTCAGTGTCCCCGCTTCCAGCCGCTCCGGCAGCTCCGGCGGCATGGTTTTCAGCCGGGAGGCCCCGCCGGTGCCCCCATAGAGCAGCGGCTCACCGCCGGAGCGGCACAGCAGCAGCCCCGTCCCCTGAGGCCCCAGCAGGCCCTTGTGCCCCGGCATGGCTATAAACTCGGCCCCCAGGGCTTCCAGATCCACCGGCAGATGCCCCGCCCCCTGGGCGGCATCCACCACAAAAGGGATCCCCCGGCGGCGGCACATGGCCGCCATCTGCTCTGCGGGCAGGATATAGCCGAACACATTGGACACCAGGGTGAACACCGCTGCTTCCGCCCCGGCATCCAGGGCCTTTTCAAATTCCGCCAGGGTATCGTCCCAGTCAAACAGCCGCCGCCCGGCCACCAGCACCTGGGCCTGGCGGGCGTACAAAGGCCGCACCACCGCATTGTGCTCAAACCCCGTCACCGCCACCTTCGCTCCGGGGGAAACCAGGCTGGCAATGGCGATGTTCAGCCCATGGGTGCAGCTGGTGGTGAGCACCACCTGCTCCGGCCGGCAGCCGAACAGGGCCGCCGCTTCCTCCCGGCAGCGGTAAAGCTGTCGGTCCCCCTCCTGGGCCAGCCCATAGCCGCCCCGGCCGGGATTGGCGCAGTGGGTCAGCGCCCAGGCCACCGCCCGGCGCACCGGGTAGGGCTTTGGGTAGGAGGTCGCTCCCTGGTCCAGGTAAATCACGGCGCCACCTCCTCCAAATTCCCGTCCTCCCGCCGCAGCCACACCCGGCGCAGGGGCAGCTGCTGGGCTTTCAGCAGCGCCACCACCTCTCCAATTTTCTCCCCCCGGATGTGCAGGGCGTAGCCGCAGCCCTGCTGCTCCATCCAGCGTGGGGTGCGGCCGATGGAGCAGCGCATGCCGCTGCGGCTGACCAGCCGCTCCGCCCGCTGGGCCAGGGTCACGGAGCGAAAGGTGATATAATAGTCTTTCATTGCAATCCCTCCCGGCCAATCTATGCCCCATCCGCCCCATTGGTGCGCCGCTCTTTTCACGCTTTTGTCAAAAATCCCCGCAAAAACCGGCTTTCTCTATTGCAATCTGCACCATAGTCCGATATAATAAAGGCAGAATCGGCCCCGGCGCCACTTTCCACCCCCACAAAAGGAGGCTCCTATGGAACACTACAACCCCTTGCTCACCAATCCCAAAAGTGACCATAAATTTATCACCATCGGCGAGATCATGCTCCGGCTCACCCCGCCGAATTACCAGAAGATCCGCATGGCCAACGAATTTGAGGCCACCTACGGCGGCAGCGAGGCCAACATCGCCCTGGCGCTTGCCAATCTGGGCATCGACTCCACCTTCTTCACCGTGGTGCCCAACAACTCCCTGGGCAAAAGCGCCGTGCGGATGCTCCGCTCCAACGATGTCCACTGCACCCCGGTGATCCTGTCCACCCCAGAGGAGACTCCCACCCACCGGCTGGGCACCTACTATCTGGAAACCGGCTATGGCATCCGCCCCAGCAAGGTGACCTACGACCGCAAGCACTCCGCCATCACCGAGTATGACCTGACCAAGGTGGACATTCCGGCGCTGCTGGAGGGCTTCACCTGGCTGCACGTGTCCGGCATCACCCCGGCGCTGAATCCCACCTGCGCCGACTTCATTTTGGACTGTCTCAAAGTTGCCAAGGAACTGGGGCTGATTACCAGCTTTGACGGCAACTTCCGCAGCAAACTGTGGACCTGGGAACAGGCCCGGGACTACTGCACCCAATGCCTGCCCTATGTGGACGTGCTGCTGGGCATCGAGCCTTACCACCTGTGGAAGGATGAAGCAGACCACAGCCAGGGCGACTGGAAGGACGGCGTGCCATTGCAGCCCAGCTACGAGCAGCAGGACGAGGTATTCCAGCACTTCGTGGAGCGCTACCCCAACCTCCAGTGCATCGCCCGCCACGTGCGCTATGCCCACTCCGGCTCCCAGAACAGCCTGAAGGCCTACATGTGGTACCAGGGCCACACCTTTGAAAGCAAGCTGTTCACCTTCAACATCCTGGACCGGGTGGGCGGCGGCGACGCCTTCGCCAGCGGCCTGATCTACGCCATGATGCGCTCTTACAAGCCCATGGACATGGTAAACTTCGCTGTAGCCAGCTCCGTCATCAAGCACACCATCCACGGCGATGCCAACATCACCGACGATGCCCGCACCATCAAGGAAATCATGAACATGAATTTCGACATCAAGCGCTAAAAAATACCGGGCCGCCACCTGTGTTTCGTGGCAGCCCGGTTTTTTAGGCTCGGGTCAGTTCTTTTTTCTTTTTGGGGACATAGCCCTGCTTTTTCAGGCACGCAAAGTAGGCAGGGGCCAGGAACAGGTCCGCCATGACCCAGGCCGCCGGGCTGGAATAGCAGGCGGCGGCGAAGCCGAACACCGGCACCAGGCAGATGCCGAACACGCCCCGGGCCACCATTTCCAGCACCCCGGCCACCACCGCCAGGTTGGAGTAGCCCAGGCCCTGGATGGTAAAGCGCAGCAGGTTCACATACAGCAGTGGGATGTAGAAAAGGGCATTGCACATCAAATACTCCTGGCTCAAGGGCAGGATCTCTGCGGCGGCCGCCGTATCCTGCGAGTTGAGGAACAGCCGGGTCAGGTCATCGCCCCACAGGGCCAGCACCCCGAAAATCACCACCGAGTAGACAATGCCCATCCAGGAAGCCGCCTTCACGCCCTGGTGGACCCGCTCCGGCTTTCCGGCGCCGATGTTCTGCCCGGCGTAGGTCGCCGCCGTGGAGCCGATGGCATCAAAGGGGCACACCGAGAAGGCCGCCACCTTGCTGCCAGCGGTCATGGCCGCCATGGCCGCTGCGCCCAGGCCGTTCACTGCCGTTTGCAGCAGGATGCTGCCGATGGCGGTGATGGAATACTGCAAGCCCATAGGCAGTCCCATGGCCAGCAGCCGCCGGACGTAGCTTCCCTCCAGGCGCAGGTCCTGGCGCTTCAGCTTCAGCACCGGGAACCGGGTGGCCGCAAACCACAGGCACAGCAGCCCCGACAGCAGCTGGCTCAGCAGGGTAGCCCAGCCGGCTCCCGCCACCCCCATGTGGAAGGTGACAATGAACACCACGTCCAGCACCACATTGAGCAGGCTGGAAAAAATCAGAAAGTACAGCGGTGTCCGGGAGTCTCCCAGAGAGCGGATGATGCCCGAAAGGAGATTGTAGAGCATGATCGCCGGAATCCCCAGGAAAATCAGGAAAATATAGTCATAGGCATAGGAAAACGTATCCTCCGGCGTATTCATCCACCGCAGAAAATCGGCGCACCATACGGTCGTGATCAGGGTAATCGCCGCCGCAAAGCCCAGGCTCAGCCAAATCATATTGCCCACAAATTTCCGCAGGCCGTCAAAATCCCGCTGGCCGAACTTCTGGGCCACGGGAATGGCAAATCCGGCGCATATGCCGTTGCACAGGCCCAGCACCAAAAAGTTGATGGAGCCGGTGGAGCCAACGCCCGCCAGGGCCTCCATGCCTAAGAATTTGCCCACCACCACCGTGTCCACCATGTTGTAAAACTGCTGAAACAGCATACCCAGCAGCAGCGGCAGCATAAACGACAGCATCAGCTTCACCGGCGATCCGGTGGTTAAGTCTCGGATATTTTTGCTTTCCATTTTTTACCTCTCCAGTCAGGGATTTCCCCGAAATTGAGCAAATCTTAGCACCCATTTTGCAGAAAGTCAACCAGAAATACTGCACAACTTTCTCATGATTTCCCCTACCCTTTTTGATACTTATTCTGTCGAAAATGATAAGGCCCGCCGGCTGTATCTGCACACCGGCGGACTTTGTATCATCTTGTGTCAGGCGTTGCGGAATCTTGCCAGGAAGTCCCGGGTCTGGGGCTGCTGAGGGTTCAGCAGCACCTGCTCCGGCGTGCCCTCCTCGCAGATGACTCCCTGGTTCATGTACACCACCCGGTTGCTCACGTCCCGGGCAAAGGCCATTTCGTGGGTGACCACCAGCATGGTCATGCCCTCCTGGGCCAGCGAGCGCATGACCCCCAGCACCTCGCCTACCATCTCCGGGTCCAGAGCCGAGGTAGGCTCGTCAAACAGCAGCACCTCCGGGTCCATGGCCAGCGCCCGGGCAATGGCTACCCGCTGCTTCTGGCCGCCGGAAATCTGCCGGGGCTTAGCCTGGATGTAGGGGGCCATGCCCACCTTTTCCAGGTACTGCATAGCCCGCTCCCGGGCCTCTTCCTTGCTGCGCTTGAGCACCTTCACCTGGCCCACCGTGCAGTTGTCCAGCACGCTCATGTTGTTGAACAGGTTGAACGACTGGAACACCATGCCCACATGGGAGCGGTAGGCCGGGGCATTGAAGCCCGGCGCTGCCACGTTTTCCCCGTGGTAGAGGATCTGTCCGGCGGTGGGCTGCTCCAGCAGGTTGATGCAGCGAAGCAGGGTGCTCTTGCCGGAGCCGGAAGCGCCGATGATGGAGGTCACATCTCCCTTGTTTACGGTGAAGTCGATGTCCCGCAGCACCTCATGGCTGCCGAAAGCCTTGGACAGGTGGCTGACCTGCAAAATTTGATTGTCCATCTCAGCGGCCTCCCTTCTTGCTCTGGTATTCCCGGCTGTGCTCGTCAAAGGGCGTGCCCTTATCCGGGTGGTTATAGGTTCCGGCGGACATGGTCAGAGCATCCACCTGCACCAAATCGTAATTGTCGGAGCCATCCATCCGCTTTTCCAGCCACCGCAGCAGGAAGGAGGCGGCCAGGGTGGTGACGAGATAGCCGATCATCTCAATGGCAGCGGAGGGGAAATACATGTTGTTCACGCCGGTGATGTAGCGGTGCACGGCAAAGAACTCCGTGAAGCCGATGATGAACATGACGGACGTATCCTTCACGTTGATGATGAAGTTGTTGCCGATCTGGGGCATGATGTTCCGCAGAGCCTGGGGCAGGATCACGTTCAGCATGGTCTGCACGTGGGTCATGCCGATGGCCTTGGCGCCCTCGGTCTGGCCCGGGTCAATGGAAATGATGCCGCCCCGGACAGACTCGGCCATGTAAGCGCCGGTGTTCACCGACACGATCAGAATGGCCGCCGCCCACATGCTGGAAAAGCGCATGGTGTTATCGGTGAAGTAGGGCAGGCCGTAGTAGATAAACACCGCCTGGAGCACCATGGGGGTGCCCCGGAAGACTTCCACATACACCCGCACCACGATGCGCACCAGCTTCAGCACAAACCGCTTGAGCAGGGAATCGGTTTTGGAATAAGGAATGGTATTGAGGATTCCGCACACCAGACCGATGACACAGCCAATGGCGGTGGCTACCAGTGCCAGCAGCAGGGTACTGCCGGCACCCCGCAGGTACATCGGCATGTAGTTGCTCCACAGTGTGGCCACATCCTGGCACAGTTCTAACAGCTTGCCCATGGTTTACTCTCCTTTTTCTTGCCTTACACTTCCGGCTGTACGGAAATGGCCTCATCCATCAGGGCGTTGAAGTCATCCTGGGTCATCTGGGACAGGACGGAATCAATGGCCTGCTTCAGGGCGGTGTTGTCCTTGCGGACGGAAATGCCGATGTTCACGTTCTCAGCCCGCTCCTGCTCGGTGGCAAACTGGAAGTCGCCCTCCGTGCCGGAGAAGTTCAAAATCACCAGATTGTCATCCTTGGCCACGGCGCCCATGGCGGTGGGCATATCGGTGCAGATAAAGTCCACGCTGCCGGTTTGCAGCTGCATGATCATGGCAGGAGCCGTCTCCGCAGGGGCCAGCTTCTGGGCGTTGGGGATCTGGGGCAGGCAGGAATCATACCAAATGGTGCCGGACTGGGCAGTGCACTTGCCGCCGGCCAGATCCTGGATGGACTGGGCAGAGGCGTAGGGGCTGTCCTTGGTGGTGACGCAGACGATGGTGGCGTAGTAGTAGGGGCCGGCCATGTCCACTTCCTTCATCCGGTCTGCGGTCATGGACTGTCCGGCGATGTTGGCATCCATGGACTGAGACTGCACGGCAGGGGTCAGGGAGTCCCAGGCGCTGGAAATAATTTCCAGCTTCCAGCCGTTGGCCTCGCAGATCTTCTTGGCGATCATCACATCATAGCCGTTGGCGTAGGCACCGGGGACATTGGAAATGGCCACAGCGCCGTTGGCGTCGTTCATCTGGGTCCAGTTGTAGGGAGCGTAGGCGCACTCCATACCCACGGTGAACACCCCGTCCTCCAGGCCGGGAATGTCGGAAACCGCCGCCGCAGGCTCCTGCTTGCCGCAGGCCCCCAGAGTCAGCATCAGTGCCAGGAGCATCAGAACAGAAATCAGCTTTTTCATTTTGGTCAACCTCTCATTTCATATTTTCCGGGGAAGCCCCCCGGTGGGGCAAAAAATGGACCGCTTTGTCAAGCGGTCCATGGAAATACGATGCACTGCCCCCAGGAACTGGCGGCAAGCCGACTGCCAAAGATAGCGCTTCACAAAAAACTTTGTGACAGTCCGGCAGATGTTCTCTGACGGCCCAACGGAAAGCCCCGGGCCAGGTGCTCCCCATTTCGGCGGTTCCCCCTTTCCTTCCCGACGGCTGCCCGCCTTGTCTGGAAGTACTTTTGAGTCCCGCACCTCTATCCAGCGATTCAATTTTCCTACATGGTAGCATCTTTTCCGGCGAATGTCAATGGATTTTCCCTGCCGGATGGATTTTTTGTGAAAAGCGACTGATTTGCGCCTATCCGTCCCCAGAAAACTATTGGTATCTCCCAGGCGGACACTCAAGCCTGCTTCTTTTCCCGCAGGTGCAGCCCAAGGCCGATGGCGAAGCCCACCAGCGCCGGACAGACCCAGCCCAGGCCCAGATCGTAAAAAGGCAGGAACCGGCCGCCCAGCAGCTTCAGCTGTTCCAGCAGGGCGTTCCCCGGCAGCAGCCCCGCCACGGAGCCAATCATGTCGAACACCGCCGCCACCAGGGTGAAGCCGGTGGTCCAGGCATAGACCTTCTGGCTGTGGCCGAAGAATTTTCCCAGCAGGGCCAGCAAAATCAGGGTGATGGCCAGCGGGTACAGGAACATCAGCACCGGCACGCACCAGGCCACAATGGTGGTCAGGCCGAAATTGGCCATGGCGAAGGAGACTGCGCTGAAAATCACCGCCCAGGCCCGGTATCCTGGCCCCTTGGGGAACATGCCCACAAAGGCTTTGGCACAGCTGGTCACCAGGCCCACCGCCGTTTTCAGGCAGGCAAAAGTGACGATCAGGGTCATCAGCACCGCACCGGCGGCATGGAAATAGTGGTTGGCAATGACACCCAGCACGGCGCCGCCATTGTCAAGGCCCTGGCAGATGGGAGCGCTGCCCACGGACATCAGGGTGATGAACAGATAGATCAGCCCCATGAACAGGCAGCTGAAAATACCGGCCTTGGCCGTATTCACGGCGATGCGCCCCGGCTCCTGGATGCCGTTGGAGCGAACCACGTCGATCACCACAATGCCGAAGGCCAGCCCCGCCAGGGCATCCAGGGTGTTGTACCCCTCCAGAAAGCCCCGGAAGAAGGCGCTGCCGCCGGTGGCATAGGCCGCCGCCGGGGCCACCTCTGCCGCCCGGGTCAGGGGATTTGCCAGGGCCACCGCCACCAGCACCGCCAGGAACACCAGGAAGATGGGATTCAAAAACTTGCCGATCCAAGTCATAATACCGCCGGGTTTCAGGGAGAACGCCAGCGTCACCAGGAAGAACACCAGGAAGAACACCAGGGAGAACGCCGCCAGATACCCCTTGTCATGGCCCTGGGGCAGCAGATTCACCGCACCCACGGTAAAGGCCGTGCTGGCGCACCGGGGAATGGCGAACAGCGGGCCAATGGCGAGATACAGCGCCGTGCAGAAAAACAGGCTGTACTTGGGGGAAACCTTCCCCGCCAGCTCCGCCACGCCCTCGCTGCGGCTCAGGCCCAGGGCCACCACCGCCAGCATGGGAATGCCTACCGCCGTTACGAATACACCCAGAAATGCAGGCCAAACCTGCGCACCGGCGCTTACGCCCATTTGGGCCGGGAAAATCAGGTTTCCGGCACCAAAGAACATGCCGAACAGCATGCTGGTAATGGTAATCATTTCCGTAATGGTGAGATTTCGTTTCATAGGAAGCACCCCTTCAAAGTGGAATGGCTCTATCTTACGGGATGGAGGGCAATCTGGCAAGCCCGGCATATTTTCCTCTGGCGCAACTTTTCAAAAAATAAGTTTCCTAAAAATAGACTTTTTCGGAAGATGGCGCTATAATGGAGCCATCCCCGGGAAAACCGGTGGAAACCAAGGAAAAGTTGATTTTTACGCAACAAGGAGGAGCCTATGGCCCAAATCAGTCACGAAATCGGCAAGCGCATCCGCACCTTCCGCCGGGCCAGACACATGACCCTGGAGGAGCTGGCAAAAATCCTGTGCAAAAACAAGTCCACCCTGTCCAAGTACGAAACCGGAGAAATCGTGCTGGATATTGAGACGATTTACGAAATTTCCCGGGCATTGGGCATCCATGTGGAGCAGCTGCTCTACTGCACCCCGGACCGGGTGCCCATTCAGGACAGCGGCACCCAGTCCGCCTTTTTCAGCGGGCTGACCCAGTTTTACGCCTACTACTACGACGGCCGGGTCAACCGCATCGTGCCGGCGGTGTTCGATGTGCTGCTGATGTCGGAGGATCACCGCTACAAAATTATGATGTACATGAACTTCTCCGATTTTGATACCTACCAGAACTGCGGCACCGCTTTCTGGGGCTATATGGAGCATTACGATGCCATCAGCCACATCACCCTGACCAGCCAGGACTCCCCCATGGAGAAGGCCTACTGCCAGGTCCTGGGCACTTACATCAACACCGATGTAAAATGGGGCCTGTTCACAGGTCTGTCCAACAGCCCCATGATGCCGGTGGCCATCAAAATGCTCTTCTCCAAAAAGCGCCTGAACCAGGACGACGAGCTGCTGCAAAAACTGAAGGTCAGCCGGGAGGACATCCGGCTGATGAAGCAGTACAACATGATGACGGTGCTGCGGTGAGGAATGGGCGCACCGCCCTCACCATCCCTCCATGGAAAACCGGCTCAGCGGCTGCATATCCAGGGAAAGGGGTACATAACTGCTTTGCAGGGCGTGGAGCGCTTCCGCCGTTATGGGTTCCCACACCGCATCGGGGGTATCGGCGCATGTGCTGCTTCTTGACCAAGCATCTGCGGCTGGGTCGTAACGCAGGCAGTCGAGATTTTTCCAGGAGAAGTCCTTGTACTCGTGATAAAGGAAACCATCCAATTTTGTATTATCACTTACCAGCTCGAAAACCGGGCCTTCATATACATATCCATTGATAAACCGAAGGGATACGCCCTGATGCTGGGTGTCCGGATAATCCGCCATTTCGAGAATCTCCCGATATTTCCCGGTATCCCGGTATTGTATCAGAACCTCTGGTTGTCCATCCTTATTCAGGTCTGTAACGCAATACTCCAACTGCTCCACAGCACGATTGTCTACGCTGTTTTCGTTGCTGAGAAGATGGGAAATATAGTGTTCAAAACTATCTGCAACTTCCTCCGGGGGGAACAAACGCCCAGTTTTCGTATCCACTGCAAAGCCGGTCAAAAACGATGTTTGTCTAACTGGTTCTGGATACTCCGCCCGCATGGCCTCCACGTTGGCAGGGTCACAGGGCTGTGGGCAAATGGAATAGTTGAAGGAGTCTGCAATTATCTCTGCTTTCTCCCGGGTCATTGGTTCCGCCGTGTTATCATAGGGAGCATTTGCCATTTTGTTTTCTGTGGTGATATGGATGATGCCATCTCCCCTATCGCAGATAATCACCAAAGCATTTTCGCAGGTAGCCAGCAAAACATCCATACCTTCCAATGTGGTGTAATGCCATTGCTCCCACGCATCTATATCCCCAATAACGGAATAATAGGGGTAAAAATAACCGTCCCTTGCGTAGGTATATGCAACCATTCGCTGCTCCTGCTCACCCTCCAGGCTCTGCCAAAACTCCGTATGGAAAGACCCTTCCGGGGAGAAATAACCTTCCATTTTTTCTGCATGGATTCCAGGCTGACAGAGACTGTCTATCTGCAATGCTTTATAAAGCAGCTGCTCCTCCCATCTATGGAAATGGAGCCAGGCACCCAGGGCATTCAGTTGATATTTTTCCAGAATTTCATTGAGTTTGTCCACCATTTCAAAGGTGTAACAGTCGTAAGTGATATAGTATTGGGCCGGGACACCAGAATCATTCCTATTGTTTTCTTTCATCAGAGTGCCTTCCGAATCATACTGCATCTTAAAGTCCAGCCATTCCCGCAGTGCCAGTTGTTCGGGACTTCCATTATATCCCTGTAGGGAAAGCTCTGTGATGGTCCACTGCGTGGAGGGTGCATATTCTCCTGACGGCCCTATCCATTCTTCCTGTGTCATATTTTTTTCACCGATTTTCATATCCTGCATCCGCAGCACATACACCACTGCGCAGCCCACCAGCAGCAGGGACAGGGCAATCAGCGCCGCCGCCAGCCACAGCTTCCGAACCGGCAGGCGCTTGGGCCGGGATTTTCCCTGGCGGAATTTCTGGGCATCCTGCACGTAGGCATCCCGGACAGCATTCAGCCCCACCAACAAATCCATCGCTTTCATAGATATCCCTCCTCCCGGAGCATGTTCCGCAGCTTTTCCCGCAGCCGGTGGAGCATGGAGCTTACCTTGCTCTGGGTGAAGCCGGCGGCTTCCGAAATGGCCACGATGGAATCCAAATACCAATACCGGCACAAAAACACATTCCGCTCCGTCTCCGTCAGGGACGACAGGAAGGCTTCAAAAATCCGGGCCAGCTCCCGGCTGTCCAGTGCGGTTTCCATATCCCGGCTGTCCACGCATTCTTCCAGCTCCTCCAGGGCCACCAGGATTTCCCCGCCGCCCCGCTTTTGGGCATGGTCCCTGCGCCAGCGGTCAATGGAAATGTGCCGGGTGATTTTGCCCAGAAAGGCACTGAAACAGCGAGGCCGCCGGGGCGGAATGGCACGCCACGCCGCCAGGTATGTATCGCTGACACTTTCCTCCGAATCCTCCCGGTTCGAGAGGATGTTGTAGGCAATGCTGTAGCAATACCTGCCATACTTTTTGTCCGTCTCCTCAATGGCCTGCTCCGACCGCTTGAAGAACAACGCAAGAATCCCTTGATCTTCCAAAGAGAACCACCTCCGCTTGTCTGTCTATTTTATACCAAAGGGTTTCACTTGTATAGACGTAAAAGAGGGTGCGTTCCTTGCATGGGGGATAAAAATTTTTTGAAATTTGTAAAAATTCCATGCAGCTTTGAAATGGCGCAGGCATCCTCTCCGCCTTTCCAATATCCGCCACACAGCCCCCTTTGGCAAATCCCGTTGCTGGGGCTGTTTTTGTTTGCGTTTCTCTCCGATTTCTGATACAATATGAAGGAGAATGGCCTGACACAGCGCCTGTGCAGGGCATTCTCCCCAGAAATCAAAAATTTCTGCACAAGAAAAACCATTGCAGCAGCATTGGCATGATTGGAGAAATCGATATGGAATACAGACAGCTTCCCCACGGGAATCCACACGAAAAATTTGGCGTTTTGGGGCTGGGCTTTGGCGGCATCGGCACTACCCCGACAGACGAGATCGAGGCAATCGTCCGCAAGGCCATAGACCACGGCATCAACTTCTTCGATATGTGCACCGCAGGGGCCACCTATGCGCCAGTGGGCCGTGCCATCGCAGGGCGCAGAGAGCAGGTTTTCTTGCAGGTCCACTTCGGCGCCGTCTATGACGAGAAGGGAGAATACGGCTGGTGCCGTGATTTTGACACCATAAAAAAGACGTTCCTGTGGGAACTGGAGCAGCTGGGCACGGACTATGTGGACTTCGGCTTCCTGCACTGTGTGGACGAAGATGCGGATTTTGATAAGCTGGTGGAAATCGGTGTTCTGGATTATCTGAAAGAGCTGAAAGAGAAGGGCATCGTGCATCACATCGGGTTTTCCTCCCATACCCCCAGCGTTGCCAACCGCATTCTCGATACCGGGCTGATCGACATGATGATGTTTTCCATCAATCCCGCCTACGATTTTGAAAAGGGAGACGAGTATGGCATCGGCTCTGCAAAGGAGCGGTTTGAACTGTTCCGGCGGTGCGAAGCTCAGGGCGTGGGCATCTCCGTCATGAAGCCCTTCTTCGCCGGTCAGCTCCTGAGCGCAGAGCATTCCCCCTTTGGCCAGGCTTTGTCCCACAACCAGTGCTTGCAGTATGCCCTCGACCGGCCCGGCGTGCTGGTGGCTGTGCCTGGGGTGCAGACGATGGCCCATCTGGATCAGCTGCTGACGTTCCTAAGTGCAGCTGACGAAGAAAAGGATTATTCCGTCATCGGCACGTTTACCGCCGATGCCATTGCCGGGACCTGCGTCTACTGCAACCACTGCCAGCCCTGCCCCGCAGGCATCGACATCGGCCTTGTGAATAAGTATTACGACCTGGCCCTTGCAGGAGATGACATTGCCGCCAACCATTACACCAAGCTGGGCGTGAAAGCCGATGCCTGCCTGCAATGCGGCCACTGCGAAGACCGCTGCCCCTTCCAGGTCAAGCAAATGCGCCGCATGCGCACAATCGACAGCTATTTTTCCAATCGATAACCGGCCGTGCCGCCGTTGGATACAAAGCGAAATGCCCTTCTTTCCCTGCCATTTTCTGGGGAAAGGAGGGCATTGCCATTACAGCCGCCCTCCCCTGCCCGCTGCTTGCCGTGCTGCAATTTTTCCGTAACCGCTCAATCATAAGTACCTTGCCAAAACAAACTGCGGGGCTCCGGATTA
>X4_Red_Fox__coassemble_39_pt1 | contig 36484 bp, 36 predicted proteins | sample X4_Red_Fox__metabat2_low_PE_004 | metagenome-assembled genome bin X4_Red_Fox
AAACAAACGTGACTATTATGAGGTGCTGGGTATCCAGAAGGATGCCAGTGCGGAAGAGATCAAAAAAGCCTACCGCAAGGCGGCTATGAAATACCACCCCGACCGCAACCCGGGAGACAAGGCGGCGGAAGAAAAATTCAAGGAAGTGGGCGAAGCCTACGAGGTGCTGTCCGATTCGGACAAACGCCAGCGCTATGACCAGTTCGGCTTTGCCGGGGTAGACCCCAACTTTGCCGGCGGCCAGGGCGGCTATGGCGGCGGATTTGGCGGCTTCGGAGACTTTGGGGATTTGGGCGACATTTTCGGCGAGTTCTTCGGCGGCGGCAGCAGCCGCAGAGGTTCGGCCCAGTCCGCACCCCGCCGGGGCGAAAATGTGATGGCCCGGCTGGAGCTGACCTTTGAGGAAGCGGCCTTCGGCTGCGAGAAGGAAGTGGCGGCTCCCAGAATCGAAAACTGCGCCGCCTGTAAGGGCACAGGCTCTGCCGACGGTGTCATCGAAACCTGCCAGCAGTGCCACGGCACCGGCCAGGTCCGCACGGTGCAGAATTTCATGGGTATGCAGATGCAGTCCAGCACCACCTGCCCGGGCTGTAACGGCCGGGGCAAGGTGATCAAGACACCCTGCAACACCTGTAAGGGCAAGGGCAAGGTCCGCCGCACCAACCGGGTGAAGGTGAAGATCCCTGCTGGCGTGGATGCAGGCCAGAGTGTCCGGGTTCGGGGCGAGGGCTGTGTCGGCTCCAACGGCGGTGTTAACGGCGATCTGCTGGTGGAAATCTCCATCAAGCGCCACCCGATCTTCACCCGCCAGGACTACGACGTGCTGTGCGAAGTGCCCATTTCCTTCACCCAGGCAGCTCTGGGTGCGGAAATCGAAGTGCCCACTCTGGACGGCAAGGTGAAATACGAGATTCCTGAGGGGACCCAGACCGGCCGGGAGTTCGTGCTGCGGGATAAGGGCATCCCGGAGGTGGGCAACGCCCGCCGCCGTGGCGACCACCGCTTCACCGTGGTGGTGGAAACCCCCACCCACCTGACCCGGGAGCAGAAAGACCTGCTCCGCCAGCTGGACGGCACCATAGAGGTGTCCCCCAAGCGGAAGAAGTTCATCGATAACCTGAAAAACTTCTTTGAATAAGAACAGGGAAATTGCCAATTGCGGCATCGGCCCAGGCCCTTGCCTCTCCCTTTGGGGAAGGCTTTGGGGCGGTGGAACTTGGTAGGTACAGCGATAAACCCACGTTGGCGGCGGGGGCATGCCCCCGCCCTACGAAAGGGTCATACCTTTCGTTAAAACTACCGAGCTATAACGAACCGGGTGACCCCCAAAGGTGGTGGTTTACCATCAGGGTAACAGTCTCGAATCGACAGCGGCGGCACGCCGCCTTGCCTCTCCCTTTGGGAGAGGGCCTTTTTCACTGACCACAACATATAACGTTGCTGCCCTCTCAGACGAAAATCAAAGATTTTCGCCAGCTCTCCCAGAGGGAGAGCCAAGTTGGGTGCGGTAGAACTCGGTGGGTGCAGAGGTAAACCCACGTTGGCGGCGGGGGCAGCCAGCGCCCTACGAAAAGTACGTCCCTTTCACTCAAACTATTGAGCAGTATCGAACCGGGTGACACCCAATGGTGTGGGTCTACCGCCAGGGTAACAGGCTCGCATTGTCAGCGGCGGCACGCCGCTTAAGGAGATAGTATATGGAACCGATTTATCAGCAGGATTTTACCATTTCGGACGTGCATGTGGACCGCTATGGGCGGCTGCGGCCGTCGATGATCCTTTATTTTGCCCAGGAAATCGCAGGCAGCCACTGCATGGAGCTGGCGCTGGACTATGATACGCTGGCCCAGCGGCGGCTGTTCTGGGCCGTGACCCGGCACCGGGTGCAGATTACCCGGATGCCCCAGCGGGGCGAGACGCTGCACATCGAGACGTGGCCCATGCCCACCACCCGGGTGGCTTACCCCCGGAGCATGGTGGCTTACGATGCCGACGGCCAGGAGTGCTTCCGCTCCATCAGCCTGTGGGTGCTGATGGATTTGGACACCCGGAACATGATCCTGCCTGGAAAGAGCGGCATCGTGGTGGCGGGCACCCTCCGGGGCAACGAGCTGGCCACGCCCACCGGGGTGATCGCCAAGACTTTGGGCAGCCGCAGAAGCCGCAGTGTTTGCTTCACGGACCTGGATTGCAACGGACACATGAACAATACCAAATACCTGGATTGGGTGGACGACTTGCTGCCCAGCCCCTTCCATGCCCGGCATACCCCCAAGGAATTTACCGTCTGCTACCTCAGTGAGGCCCGGGAGGGCCAGGAGCTGTCCATGCAGTGGGACTTTTTGGAGGAGGACTGCCTCCAGGTGGATGCCCACCGGCAAAGCCCCGAGGGCAAGGACGAGCGGATTTTCTCCGCCAGAATCCTCTACGATTAAAAGAAAAAATCCCCAGCTGCGGCTGGGGATTTTTTTGATTGCAGCTTGTTGCTTTTTGCAACGGCCCTTGACGACCTGATTTTATACCCCCAGGTAGCCCTTGAGCACCAGCAGGGTGTTGTACACGCCGTCCATGTGGCTGCGCTCATAGCCGTGACTGGCGTAGACGCCGGGACCGATGAGGCCGTGGCGCAGGTCGTTTCCGGCGCTTAAGGTGGCCTCCACGTCGGAGCCGTAGTGGGGGTAGACATCCACAGCGTAGTCGGCGCCGGTGGATTTGGCGGCGGCGATCAGCTTGCCCACCACGTCGTAGCTGTAGGGGCCGCCGGAATCCTTGGCGCAGATGCTGACCTGGCGCTCGGTGCATTGCAGCCCGTCGCCGACACAGCCCATGTCCACGCTGATGGCTTCCGTCACCCCGGCGGGGACGGAGGCAGCGCCGCCGTGGCCCACCTCTTCGTAAACGGTGATGTGGGCATAGGTGCGCCGGGGCAGGGCAATGGCGTTGTCCGCCAGGTACTTGGCAAAGCCCAGCAGAATGCCCACGCTGAGCTTGTCATCCAGGAAGCGGCTCTTGAGATAGCCGGAGGCGGTGCGCCGGGTGCGAGGCTCGAAGCAGACGAAATCCCCCACTTCAATGCCCAGCTTGCGCACATCCTCAGCAGAGGAAACGTTCTCGTCCAGCACCACTTCCGTGGTGTCAAAGTTCCGCTTGGCTTCGCTGTAGCCGCCGTTGACATGGACGGAGGCGTTGCACAGCTGCAAGGTGCCCTCGTAAATCTTACCCTCCCGGGTGTAGATGCGGACGTTTTCCGCTTCGCTGTTTTCTGCCTGCATACCGCCGATTTTGGTCAGCTGAAGACGGCCGGAGCCTTTGATTTGGCAGACCATGCCGCCAAGGGTGTCGGTGTGGGCTTCCAGCAGCAGGCCGTCTGCTTCGTCAGCGCCGCCAAAGTCCACCAGAATGCCGCCCTTGGTGGTGATGCTGGCGGCAAAGCCCAGCTGGGTGAAGGCATTTTTCAGCCACTGGGCCGCCCGGCTGGTGAAGCCGGAGGGAGAGTCGATGGCCAGCAGGGCCTGGGCCTGCTCCCAGGCATATTCGGCGTAGTTACGGTTCATGGTATTGTCCTCCTAGCAGTAAATAGTGCCACACACCGGCCACCTCCCGGAGGAAGTGGTTGATGCGCTGGCCCCAGCGGCTGGTCTGGGCAGGGATGCCTACAAATTCCACGCCGCATTTTTTGGCAAACAGGCTGGCCCGGAACAGATGGTATTCGCTGGAGAGCACCCCCAGCTTTTCCGGCCGGCGGCCTGTCTGTTCTTCGATGAGATTCAGGGAGAAATTCAAATTTTCCCAGGTGGAGGTGGCTTCCTCCTCCAAAATCAGCCGGTGGGGGTCGATGCCCAGCTCCACCAGCTCCCGGTACATGCACTGGGCTTCGGTGATCGGCTCGTCTGTGCCCTGGCCGCCGGAAAGGACAGCGGTGACGCTGGGATGGGTGTCCAAATAGGTATAGGCGGCGCAGATGCGGTCCCACAGGGACACGGAGGGGCCGTCAGGATTGACCTTGGCTCCCAGCACCACCACATACTCCACTGGTTCCTGGGGAGAGCCGAAGCTGGCGGCGATGATGATGCCCTCGGTAATGCCCACCACCAGCAGCCCGATGACGACACAGACCGTGACTGCGGTGGTGACAGCTTTGGCAAACGCCGGGAATTTCAGCCCCACCAGGGGGAAAAAGGCATAAAAGAGGATCAGCGCCACCAGGCAGAAGCAGACCAGGGAGGAAAAGCTGTAGCCGGGAATGCCAAATTTCAGGAACAGCCCCAGGCCGGAAAGCAGGGCGCAGAGCACCAGCGCCCCCATGCGCCAAGGGCCGAGAAAGGTGAAAAGTTGTTTCATAGAGATACCACCTGCTTAGGGAGAAACTGTGGTGATTTCCAGGGCATCGCTAGAGAAGTATTTGCGCAAATCTTCTGGCGAATGACTGGGGAAATCCTCGTTGAGAAGAAGGGTGGCTGTTGCAGTTACGGTGCTGTCCTCTCCCGGGGTGAAGACAACGGCAACGGGACAGCCGCTTTCAAATGTATAAAGGTAAAGCATATCCGTGGCACATGCACTGCTGTGGAAAGTTTTGCTGGCGGTGCAGGATGCGGCAGCGGCCAAAGCTTCTGCGCCAGCGGCAGCGTTGATTTGACTTACCAGAGCGGGATACAGGCGATGGCTAAGGGCTGTGCGCAGAGATTCCGGCAGGGCGGAAAAATCCGGGATGTTCACCAGGTCGGATGCAGCTGCCATGGGGAAGGACAGCTGGTAGACAACAGAAGGCTGGGCATAGTCGCTGGCAGCAGCCTGGGTGATGCGCTCTTGGATGGATTCGTTGGCAGTGAGGATGTCCAGCCAAGTATCATTGCTGGCCATTTCGGACAAAAGGCCAATGACGTCCAGACCACGGCTGTATAGAGAAGGCTCGTCCGCTTGTGTGCGGGAACAGCCGGTAAACAGCAGCAGGGCACACAGAAGAAAGGCGGCTAACCGGATGTGTTTTTTCATAAGAAAACCTCCTGTAGGATGGAATACGCATAATTCTATCACAGTTTCCCCATAAAAACAAGCCGCCGGAGTCCGGCGGCTTGCGTTGTAAGAAAAACTTAAACTTCCTTGCTCTTGCTGGCAATTTCCATCAGGCACTTGGCGGTGAATTCGGCGGGGGTCATGGCGCCCAGGTCGTCGCCCTTGCGGGTGCGCACGGACACGGTGCCGTTTTCCATATCCCGGTCGCCCACCACCAGCATGTAGGGGATCTTCTGCATCTGGGCTTCCCGGATCTTGTAGCCCAGCTTTTCGCTGCGGGTGTCCACTTCGCTGCGGATGTCCTGCTCCAGCAGCTGCTGGTTCAGCACTTTGGCATACTCGTGGGCCCGGTCGGTGACGGGCAGGATCTTCACCTGCACCGGAGACAGCCACAGGGGGAAGGCTCCGGCAAAATGCTCCGTGATAACGCCGATGAATCGCTCAATGGAGCCGAGGACTACCCGATGAATCATAACAGGCCGATGCTTGGCACCGTCTTCGCCCACGTATTCCAGTTCAAACCGCTCCGGCAGCTGCATATCCAGCTGGATGGTACCGCACTGCCAGGTACGGCCCAGAGAGTCGGCCAGGTGGAAGTCCAGCTTGGGGCCGTAGAAAGCGCCGTCACCTTCGTTGATGATATAGTCCTTGCCCATTTCCTCCACAGCGGACTTGAGAATGTCGGTGGCGTTGTCCCAGGTTTCCTTTTCGCCGATGTGATCTTCCGGCATGGTGGACACTTCGATCTGGTAGCTAAGGCCGAAGACAGAGTATACCTCGTCAAACAGCTTGACTACATTCTTGATCTCATCTTTCATCTGATCCCAGGTCATAAAGATGTGGGCATCATCCTGCGTGAAGCAGCGTACCCGGAACAGGCCGTGCAAAGCGCCGGACAGTTCGTGGCGGTGAACCAGACCCAGCTCGCCGACCCGCAGGGGCAGGTCCCGGTAGGAGTGGGGTTCGCTGGCATAGACCAGCATGCCACCAGGGCAGTTCATGGGCTTGATGGCAAAGTCAGTGTCATCAATGACGGTGGTGTACATATTGTTCTTATAGTGCTCCCAGTGGCCGGAACGCTCCCACAGCTGCCGGTTGAGCATGATGGGAGTGGAGATTTCCACATAGCCGTAACGCTTGTGCACCTGCCGCCAGTAATCGATCAGGGTATTGCGCAGAACCATGCCCTTGGGGAGGAAGAAGGGGAAACCGGGGCCTTCGTCCCGGAGCATGAACAGCCCCAGCTCTTTGCCCAGCTTGCGGTGGTCACGCTTCTTGGCTTCCTCAATCCGTGCAAGGTGTTCGTCCAGCTGCTCCTTGCTGGGGAAGGCGATGCCGTAAATGCGCTGGAGCATTTTGCGGTTGGAGTCGCCACGCCAGTAAGCACCGCAGGTGGAGGTCAGCTTGAAGCCGTTGTGCTTGACCCGGCCGGTGTGGTCCAGGTGGGGGCCGGCGCACAGGTCGGTGAACTCGCCCTGGGTGTAGAAGGAGATGGTGGCCTCCTCCGGCAGGTCTTCGATCAGCTCTACCTTATACGGCTCATTCTGCTGCTGCATGTAGGCGATGGCTTCATCACGGGGCTTTTCGCTGCGCTCAATGCGGATGCGCTCCTTGCAGATTTTCTTCATCTCTGCCTCGATCTTGGTCAGGTGCTCCGGGGTGAAGGAGAAGGGGGCGTCAAAGTCGTAGTACCAGCCCTCCTCAATGGCGGGGCCGATGGCCAGCTGCACCTCAGGCCACAGCCGCTTCACGGCCTGGGCCATGATGTGGGAGCAGGAGTGCCAGTAGGTTTTGCGGTAGTCGGGATTTTCAAAGGTGTACAGGTTCTCGTTTTCCATGATCATATCCTCCAATCAGATGGGTTATAAGCGGAGAGGGTATAAAAAATACCCACCCCCTGAACTGGCTCAGGGGTGGGATACAGATGTATTCCACGGTTCCACCCTGGTTACGGCCGAAGCCGTCACTCATTGACGCAGTAACGGGCGCACCCGGCGGGCCATTTCCGGCCTGCGGCTCAGAAGTGGTGGCGCTGGCGGCAGGGGTACGGAAGCCTTGCAGCACGGGGGCTTCCTCTCTGAGAATCTTACCGGGAGCGTGTGTCTTCTTCACAGCCTTTTCTTAGGATGAATCTAGCACATTTTCCGGGGAAAGTCAATCCCCAAGCCGGAAAAAATCCCGAAAAGCAGCGGCCGGCCGGGGTGTTACAGAGCCATAACAAAAATGCAACCTGCGGTTACATAAGATTACATAATGTGACAGCTTATGTAAACAAATGTAATTATTTGACATCAAATAACGCAAAATCAGACAGACAGCGACGAAAAATACGGTTTCAGTTTACATAAATAATCGAATATTTTCATGTAAAAAGTTGACAAAAAACGGAAATTAAAAAGAAATACTTGACATTTTGCTGCATTTTGATATAATAAATCCATCCAAGGCGCAGCGGGAAACAAAATGTAACTTTTGCGGCAGCGCTTTGCGCCGGGGATATGACTTTTGTAACAGAACGCAGGAGGGACACCCATGTATCAGACCAGGAAACGTTCGGCCAGCCGGGGGCGCAGGATCGCCAGGCTTTATCTGCTGACTCTTTCGCTGATCCTGGCGCTGTCCCTGATTGCCCTGCTGGCCCAGAGCGCCGGGGCAAAGACCTACGTCATCACCGACGGCGACCGGGTGGTGACCTACACCACCTTCGCCACGGACCCGGCCCAGGTGCTGGGGCAGGCCGGGGTGGATCTGCAGGAGCACGACACCTTCACCACCGAGGCCGTGGAGGGCCGCCAGACCATCAACGTCTGCCGGGCCAAGCAAGTTACCGTCCACTACCATGGGCAGGTCACGCAGATCACCAGTCTGGGCGAGACAGCAGGGGAGCTGCTGCAGCGCCTGAATCTGGAGGTATCTGGAGAGGACGTGATCTCCCATGGTTTGGATACACCCACCTACGACGGCATGGAGCTGCGGGTGGACAAAATCGTGACCATGCAGGAATCCTACACCACCGTCATGCCCCATGAGGTGCTCTACTGCCAGGACCCGTCCCAGCCGGAGGGGACCCGGACGGTGCTCACCCCCGGGACGGACGGAGAGCTGCTGTGCACCGCCGGTGTGACCTACGTCAACGGCGAGGAGCGCAGCCGCACGGTGCTTTCCCAGCGGGTGAGCAAGAACCCCACCACAGAGGTGGTCGCCCTGGGGACCGGGGAAACCCAGCCGGAGCAGGAGGTGGAGATTGGCGACGGCTACATCCGTCTGCCCACCGGGGAGGTGCTCACCTACACACGTACCGACACCGTCCGGGCCACGGCCTACACCCACACCGACCCGGGGTGCGACCTGATCACCGCCACCGGCACCCAGGTGCGCCGGGGCACGGTGGCAGTGGACCCCCGCTACATCCCCTACGGCACCCGGATGTTTATTATGGCCAGCGACGGCTCCTACATCTACGGCGTGGCCACGGCGGAGGACTGCGGCGGCGACATCAAGGGGGACCGGATGGACCTGTACCTGCCCACCTTTGATGAGTGCATCCAGTTTGGCCGCAGACGGTGCACCCTGTATTTTTTGGAGTGAAAAATTTGGGACGGCTGCCGCAGGCAGTCCGAATTTATGCGGCGCCTCCCTTGCCAAACCGCCTTCTTTCTGGTACAATACCAGCAGGAAAGGCGGTTTTTGTTTATGGTGAATGTTTGTGACCGGGCGGTGATGAAGCCCCTGCTGGAAGACCACGGCTTCCATTTTTCCAAGGCCAAGGGCCAGAATTTTCTGGTGGCCCCCTGGGTGCCTCAGTCTATTGCGGAGCAGGCCGGTGTGGACGAAAGCGCCGGGGTGCTGGAAATCGGCCCCGGCATCGGTCCGCTGACCCAGCAGCTGTGCCTGCGGGCGAAAAAGGTGTGCGCCGTGGAGCTGGACACCCGGCTGAAGCCGATTCTGGATATTACCGTGGGAGAATTTGACAATTTGGAGATCCTCTGGGCAGATGTGCTGAAACTGAACGTGGGGCAGCTGGTGGCGGAAAAGTTCGCCGGCCTGCGGCCTATGGCCTGCGCCAACCTGCCCTACTATATTACGTCTCCCATTTTGTCGGCGCTGCTGGAAGCGGACTGCTTCGATTCCGTCACCGTCATGGTGCAGAAAGAGGTGGCCCAGCGGATCGCAGCGGCGCCGGGTAGCGGGGAATATGGGGCATTTTCCGTGTTCTGCCAGTACTATGCCCAGCCGGAGCTGCTGTTCGATGTCCCGGCAGGGTGCTTCGTGCCCCAGCCCAAGGTCACCTCGGCGGTGATCCAGCTGAAGGTGCGCCGGGAGCGCAGCTGGGGCGTGGCGGATGAAAAGCTGTTCTTCCGCACGGTGAAGGCCAGCTTCGCCATGCGCCGGAAAAAGCTGGCCAACGGCCTGGCCGCCGGATTCCCGGAGCTGGGCAAAACCGGGGCAGCGCAGGTGCTGGCGGCGGCAGGGCTGTCGCCGGACGTGCGGGGAGAGACCCTGGGCATCCCGGAGTTCGTGGCCATTGCCAACCAGATCGCCGCCTGTCAGAGATGAGAAGGAGAGAAAACCATGATTGAATTTCTGTTTTTGGACCTGGATGACACCATTTTTGACTTCCGCCATGCCGAGCGGGTGGCCATCAGCAAAACCATCCGCAGCTTTGGGGTGGAGCCGACGGAAGAGATCCTGAGCCTGTACCACAAGATCAACAAGTGGCACTGGCAGCAGCTGGAGCTGGGAAAAATCACCCGGGAGCGGCTGCTGGTGGAGCGTTTCGGAGTGCTCTTCCAGCAGCTGGGCCGCCAGGTGGATGCGGAAAGCTGCGCCCGGGTGTACGAGAAAAATCTCTCCACCGGCCACTGGTATCTGCCCGGGGCGGAGGAGGCGCTGCAAGTGCTGAAAAAGCGCTGCAAGCTCTATCTGATCAGCAACGGCACCGCCAGAGTCCAGCACGGGCGGATGAAAAGCGCCAATTTGTACCAGTATTTTGACGGCATTTTCATCTCCCAGGAGATCGGCATCAACAAGCCGGATAAGGGCTATTTCGATGCCTGCTTTGCCCAGGTCCCGGGCTTTGCCCCGGAAAAAAGCCTGATAGTGGGCGACAGCCTCACCTCCGACATCCAGGGTGGCATCAATGCCGGGGTAAAAACCGTCTGGGTCAACCCGGACCACAAGCCCTGGGAAACCATCCGCCCCGACTACGAAATCGAAGGGATTTATCAGCTGGAAGGGCTGCTGGAGGAATTGAAATGAGAGAATACGAACTGGTACACGAGATTCAGAATCTTTGCCGCAACAACCAGATGCGGGATGTGTTTTTTGAGGAAGTGGAGTGCGACGAGCCGGAGGCGTATCTGCGCCGGCGGCTGGCGGGGCGGCAGCTGGAGCTGAGCGTGGAGAAGCGAAACGACGGCTGCGTCACCATCCATGCGGTGGTGGATGGACTGATGGAAAAATATGTGTTCACCCCCATTTGACAGGGCGGCAGCACAGTCCGGGGAGGCAAACCGTTTCCCCGGACATTTTTTTTACGTTTTCTTTGAAATTTCGGGTTGAATTTACGGGGGATATGTGATACGATATCGTTGTATCGATATGGGCAGTCTGTGCGCATTTTGGTATTCTACCGAAACCCTAAAATGTAAAAATATTAGGAGGTAAAAAAGTATGTCTGTTATGGATATCCTGGACAAGCGCTCTGCATTCTCTTTCGAGGTCTTCCCTCCCAAGACGGATGTGGGCATGGAGAAACTGTGTGGGGAAGGCGGCGTTCTGGAGCAGCTGTACACCCTGAACCCCGACTACATTTCCTGCACCTATGGTGCCGGCGGCAGCAACGTGGGTAAGAACCTGGAAGTGCTGGACAAGATTGTGAAGGACGGCAAGACCACCGGTGTCACCCATTTCACCTGCATCGGCAACACCAAGGAAGGCATTAAGCAGCAGCTGCAGACCTACCTGGACCATGGCATCAACCATATGCTGGCTCTGCGGGGCGACCTGCCCTTCGGCTGGACCGGCACCGGCGGTGACCTGCACTACGCTACCGAGCTGGTGAAGTTCGTCCGTCAGGAGTTTGGCGACAAGTTCACCATCGCTGTGGCCGGCTCTCCCGAGGGTCACATCTCCTGCCGTTCTCTGGAGGCTGACATCGCCTACCTGAAGCAGAAGCAGGACAACGGCGCTGACTACATCATGACCCAGCTGTGCTGGGATATGGACCAGTTCCGTTACTGGCTGGACGCCATCCGGGCTGCCGGCATTTGGATGCCTGTGGACGTGGGTATCATGCCCATCCTGGACCAGGCTGCCACCATCAACATGGCCCTGAGCCACAACGGCTGCGTCATGCCCACCGAGCTGAGCAAGCTGATCTCCAAGTACTGGATCTTCCCCAACCCCTTCGTCAAGGACCCCTTCGATGCCGACGTGGCCGGCAAGAAGGCAGGCTTCAAGGAGGCCGGCATCGAGTACACCATCCGTCAGATCGACGAGTACCGTGCCTGCGGCATCAACGGCATCCATCTGTACGCACTGAATAAGTACGACGATGTGGCCCGGATCGCCAAGGAAGCCGGTCTGCTGGACCTCATCTAACGCAACCGATCCCGCCCCGCTCCCGGATAGGGGCGGGCGGGAGAACCTATCCAAAGGAGAATCAAGAAAATGCCTCATACCATAGCCGTTGCCGGTAAGGGCGGTGTGGGTAAGACCACCACCTGCGGCATGCTGATCGATTACCTGTGCAAAAAGAAGAACGGCCCCGTTCTGGTGGTGGATGCCGATGCCAACTCCAACCTCAACGAGGTGCTGGGGGTGGAGGTGGAGACCTCCCTGGGTCAGATTCGGGAGGAGATGGCCCATGCGGAACTGAAGGGCACCATCCCCGGCGGAATGACCAAGGCAGACTACGCCGAGCTGAAGTTCAGCTCCGCCCTGATTGAGGACGACGACTTTGATATGCTGGTCATGGGCCGCACCCAGGGCAAGGGCTGCTATTGCTATGTCAACGGCGTGCTCCAGTCTCAGGTGGCCAAATACGCCAACAATTACGCTTACGTGGTCATGGACAACGAGGCGGGCCTGGAGCACATCGCCCGGGGGACCCTGCCCCATGTGGACACCATGCTGCTGATTTCCGACTGCTCCCGCCGGGGCGTCCAGGCAGTGGCCCGTATTGCGGAAATGATCGACGAAATGGAGCTGAATCCCGGCCAGATGGGCCTGATCATCAACCGGGCGCCGGAGGGCAAGCTGAACCCCGGCGTGCTGGAAGAGATCGAAAAGCACGGCCTGAAGCTGCTGGGCGTTCTGCCCCACGACGATGCAGTCTACAACTGCGACTGCAACGGCGACCCCTCCTCCAAGCTGCCGGATGCTGACCCTATGAAGCAGGCACTGCGGGGGATCATGCAGTCCATCGGGCTGTAACCCAACGGAAAGCAGATAGGGGGCAGCGGGCTGCCCCGTGTCTAAAAATATTTTCACCATCTAAACAACAAACAAGGGGGATAATTAACTATGGCTTTCACTCCCAAGACGGCTCCCTTCAGCGGCAAGATCAATGCCGTGACCCTGGGCACCGGTGACAAGGCAATCGTCATCGGCGGCCAGAACGTGATGCCGTTTTACACCTTCGACGCACCCATCGAGCATGCGCCCAAGATCGGCATTGAGGTGTCCGACCTGGCAAACGAGTGGGATGCACCCGCTCTGAAGGAATTCTACGCCGGCTGCACCACCATGGCCGACTACGCCAAGAAGGCTGCCGAAATGCCCGGCGCTGACTTCCTGGCTCTGCACTTCGAGTCCGCTGACCCCAACGGCGCCAACCGCTCCGTTGCCGAGTGCGTGGCCGATGCCAAGGCTGTTGCCGAGGCTGTGGACCTGCCTCTGGTGGTCATGGGCTGCAAGAACCTGGAGAAGGACGGCGAGCTGTTCAGCAAGATCTCCGAAGCCCTCCAGGGCAAGAACATCCTGGTCATGTCCGCTCGCAACGAGGACTACAAGACCGTGGGTGCTTCCGTGGGTCTGGCCTACGGCCAGAAGGTGGGCGCTGAAACCGCCGACGATATCAACCTGGCCAAGCAGCTGAACATCATGCTCAAGGGCCTGACCATCAACCCCGAAAACATTGTCATGAACATCGGCACTGCCGCTGTGGGCTATGGCTTTGAGTACGTGGCCTCCACCCTGGACCGTGTCCGTCTGGCCGCTCTGGCTCAGTCCGATGCCGACCTGCAGATGCCCATTGTTTCCCCTGTGTCTCCCGACACCTGGGCTGTGAAGGAATCCACCGCTTCCGAAGAAGATGAGCCCGATTGGGGCAGCCGGGAGGAGCGTGCCATCGAGATGGAAGTCTCCACGGCCGCTGCCAACCTGACCGGCGGTGCTGACGCTGTGATCATGCGCCATCCCGCTGCTGTTGCCACCATCAAGAAGTTCATCACGGAACTCGTGTAATCGGAAGGAGGATATACTACAATGGCTTTGAAAGGTCTTGACATTTTTAAGCTGTCTCCTAAGAAGAACTGTAAGGAGTGCGGCAGCCCCACCTGTATGGCATTCTGCATGAAGGTGGCCCAGGGCGCTGTGTCCATCGACAAGTGCCCGTACTTCTCTGACGATGCAAAGGCGATGCTCAACGAGCAGACCGCTCCCCCCATGAAGACCATCGCCGTGGGCGATCACAAGCTGGGCGGCGAGACTGTGCTGTACCGTCACGAGAAGACCCTGGTCAACAAGAACCTGTACGCTGTGAACGTGTGCACCTGCATGGACGAGGCCACCGTGGACGCCAAGCTGGCTGCCATGGCCAAGGTGGACTACGAGCGTATCGGTGAGCGGATGTATGTGGAGTTCGTCTTCGTCTCCAACAACCAGTCCGATCCCGCTGTCTACGCTGAGCTGGTGAAGAAGGCCGCCGCTACCGGCCGGGACCTGATCCTGGAGTGCTGGGACGTCGAGTGCGCCAAGGCTGCTCTGGCTGTGGCCGGCAAGAACGTGATCCTGGATGGCGCTACCCCCGACAACTGGGAGGCTATGAACGCCGTCGCTGCCGAGGCCGGTGTGGTGCTGGGCGTTTACGCCGAGAACCTGTCCGACCTGTATGACACCGTGAAGAAGCTGGAAGCTGCCGGCAACAAGAACCTGGTGCTGGATGTCACCGGCAAGACTGCCAAGGAGACTCTGGCCAACGCCGTTCTGGTGCGCCGCACCGCTCTGAAGGACGGCGACCGCAGCTTCGGCTATCCCTCCATCGTGAACCTGGCCCGGCTGGCTCAGGGCGACGACCGCCTGCAGACCGCTTACGCCTCCATGTTCACTGAGAAGTACGCCTCCATCATCGTGATGGAGAACATGACCTACGCCCAGGCTCTGCCTCTGTACGGTCTGCGTCAGAACATCTACACCGATCCTCAGAAGCCCATGAAGGTGGAGTCCAAGATCTACCCCCTGAACGGCGCCGACGAGAACAGCCCCTGCGCCCTGACCGTGGACTTCGCTCTGACCTACTTCCTGGTCTCCGGCGAGCTGGAGCGCTCCAACCAGCCGGTGAACCTGATCATCACCGACGCTTCCGGTATGTCCGTGCTGACCGCTTGGGCCGCCGGCAAGTTCTCCTCCACCACCGTGAAGAAGACCTTCGCTGACCTGGACATCGAGAACAAGATCAAGAACCGTACCCTGATCATCCCCGGCAAGGTGGCCGTGATGAAGGGCGAGATCCAGGAGAAGCTGCCCGGCTGGAACGTGGTCGTCGGCCCCCTGGAGGCTGTTCAGCTGCCCAAGTACATGAAGGACAAGGAGTACGAGGCTGCCGCCAAGGCTGCCGCAGCCGAGAACGCTGCCAAGGCTGCCACCACCGAGGAAGTCAAGGAGCTGTCCTTCGACGAGCTGCTGGCTACCAAGGTCCCCGAGATCAAGGTCGTGGATATGGGTGTCAAGTACAAGGGCCACAACCCCGAGTCTCCCACCTTCGTCACCATCGGCGAGCGTATCCACTGCATCGCTCCCACCATCCGCAAGGCCATGGACGAGCGGGATCCCGAGCCCATCCTGAAGCGTGCCGCTGAGCAGATCGCTGCCGGCGCTACCTATCTGGACGTGAACATCGGACCTGCCGAGAAGGACGGCCCCGAGCGCATGATGTGGGCTGTTAAGCTGCTGCAGGAGAACTTCAACAACGTGCCTCTGGCTCTGGATACCGCCAACAAGCGGGCCATCGAAGCCGGTATTAAGGTCTACGACCGGACCAACGGCAAGCCCATCGTCAACTCCGCTGACGCCGGCTCCCGTATCTCCTACATCGACCTGGCTGCTGCCAACGATGCGATCTGTATCGCCCTGTGCTCTGCCGACGGCATTGCGAAGGACAACGAGGAGCGCATGAAGCACTGCCACAACATGCTGGAGCGTGGCATGAGCCTGGGCATGGATGCCACCGACCTGTGGTTCGACCCCCTGTTCCTGGTGGTCAAGGGCATGCAGGACAAGCAGATGGAAGTCCTGGAGGCTATCAAGCTGTTCGCTTCCGAGGGCCTGAAGTCCACCGGCGGCCTGTCCAACAACTCCAACGGCGCTCCCAAGGCTGTGCGGCCCATCATGGACTCCGCTCTGGTGGCCATGGCTATGATGCAGGGTCTGACCTCTGCCATTGTCAACCCCAACGACCTGCGCCTGATGGAGACCATCAAGTCCTGCGACATCTTCAAGAACCACGTGCTGTACTCCGACTCCTACCTGGACCTGTAAGAGATACGTATCGTACCCCTGCCTCCCCCAAACGGGGGAGGTGGCAGGCGGTGGGGTGGAGAATTGCGCAGGAGCGTTCCTGCCGTTCGTACGCCGCCCTTGCCTCTCCCTTTGGGAAGAGGTGTCACGGCGCAAGCCGTGACGGAGAGGGCTGCCCTCTCAGGCGGCACGCCGCCAGCTCTCCCAGAGGGAGAGCCAAGTGGGAAGCGGGTACTTGGTAGGTGCTGCGGTGGACGGAAGTGGGCGCATTCCTCATCCGTCTCGCCTGCGGCGAGCCACCTTCCCCCCGGGGGAAGGGTTTTGGCCGTCAACTACCCTGTATCGAACCGGGTGACCCCCAGCGGTGGTGGTCTACCACCAGGGTTGCAGGCTCGAATTGACAGCGGCGGCACGCCGCACGCACGTGAATACCTGGCAGAACAGGCTGGGAGGGGACCTCCCTCCCGGCTCTTTTTTATTCAGAGGAAAGGAAACATCCCCATGCAGTTATGGCAGTTTTGGCTGCTGTGCGCCCTGGGGGCGCTGATTCTCCTGCTGCTGATTTGGCGGGCCTATGCCAAATGGCAGGCCAGATTGGAGCGGGACTTTACCCGCCGGCTGGAAACGGTGCTTCAGCCCAAGGAGACCATTCGCATCGTCTGCCCCGGACGGGAGGGCCACTGGGTGCTCACCTCCAAGCGGCTGCTGATGGAGGAGGGCGAGGGTTTCTTCGCCGTGCCTTTTACCAAGCTGCGCAAGCTCCAGGGCCAGGACAAGGCAGGCAAGGCCACCGCTGTCCCGGCGAAAATGGCCCAGCTGACCGTCAACGGAACGTATACCTTCCACGGCCGTGGAAAAACCTTCCCGGAATTTGCCAAAGAGCTGAAAGCTCAGGTGAAAAAGCAGAGCGACAAAATCAAGGCACGGGAGGCGGCGAAATGTCAAAAGGCAAAAAAAGAATGATACTGATGCTGGTACCGGCTGTGCTGGCCGCAGTTCTGGCCTGGCTCTGGTGGCAGCGGCCGCTCTCTTTGGCACAGCAGCTGCCGGAGACGACCTGGAAAACCATCCGGGTGAGCCGGGGCTTGGAACAGCCCGAAAACTGGGAATTTCACCGGGGCAGCGAAGCGTGGGCGGAGCTGACCGCCGGGCTGGAACAGACCCGGGTGACCCGCCGGGCCGGAAAGCCCGACGGCCTGAATGAGGACGACTTTGAACTTTGGCTGTATCCCGAAACCGGGAGCCGGACGGTGGTCTATGTGAAAGAAAGCGGCACCATGGCCGTGGCCCCGGAGGGGGATTTTGACCACTACCAATATTACGACAGCGGCGAGGAACTGTTCAGCCGGCTGATGCAGCTGCTGGACGGGCTGCCGCAAAGATGAATTTGTATATTCTATCCACATTCTGGATTCAATATAAATTGTAAGCAACCATGCAACATAGGAGGAAACAAGTTATATGAGCGTATTAACCGATCTGATCTATGGCGGCTCCAATGCAGTGGCGGGACTGACCGAAAGCGCCGTGAACGACGCAATTTCCCTGTACGGCCCGGAAAAGGAAATCGCTTTCCCTGATACCGCCTATTATTTCCCCACCATCTATGCCGCTACCGGCGTGAAGGTGAAGACCCTGGGGGATCTGTCCGCCTGCGTGGGGGTTATGAAGAGCCTGATTACCAACCAGGCGGATTTGACCCAGGCGCTGAATGCGGGCCTGGCTACCGCCGTGGGTGCGGAGATCCTGGAGGGCCTGAAGTATGTGAACGGCGCTGAGCCTTACGCCAACGAAACCGGCATCGGCTTCGTGCCGGACCCGGTGATCCGCTCCCTGGGCGTGCCCCTGGTTACCGGCGACATCCCCGGCGTGGCCGTGGTGCTGGGCAAGGCGGACAATGCCGACGATGTGGTGAAGGTGGTCAAGGACTACCAGTCCAAGGGCATTATGACCTTCCTGGTGGGCGACGTGATCGAGCAGTGCGCCCAGGGCGGCGTGAAGATGGGCCTGGAGCTGCGGGTGATTCCCCTGGGCCATGATGTGACGGCGGTGATCCACGTGGTGACTGTGGCCATCCGTGCGGCGCTGATTTTCGGCAACGTCCAGCCCGGCAACCTGGCAGGGCTGCTGGAATACACCAAGACCCGTGTGCCCGCCTTTGTCAATACCTTCGGCGCTATCGATGCCGTGGTGGTCTCCGCCGGTGCCGGCGCCATCGCTCTGGGCTTCCCGGTGGTGGTGGACATCGACCTGGCAGATAACCAGGTGCCCGGTGCGCTGGAATCCGTGTGCGACCACGCTGAGACAGTGAAGAAGTCTCTGGAACTGCGCAGCATCAAGATCAAGGTCAAGGAGCTGCCCATCCCCGTGGCGTTCGCCGCCGCTTTCGAGGGCGAGATCATCCGCAAGGCGGATATGCACAACGAGTGCTGGTCCGCCAAGAATCCCACCGCTGAGCTGGTGGTGATGCGGGAAATGAACGAGATCGAGGACCATAAGATCTCCATTGTCGGCCCGGACCTGAACGAGGAGAAGGAGCTGGCCCTGGTGACCTATGTGGAAGTGGCCGGCAAGCGGATGCAGCCGGATTTCGAGGCGGTCATCGAGCGGAAGTTCCACGCCTGGTTCAACTATATGGAGGGTGTCATGCACACCGGCCAGCGCAATCAGGTGCGTGTACGTGTATCCAACGCCGCCTATGAGGCAGGTCTGCGGCTGAAGGACTTTGCAGAAGTGCTGTACGTGATGATCATGGACGAGTTCGACGCCGTGGTGGACAAGTGCCAGATTACCCTGATCACCGACCCGGCTGAGGCAGGCACCTTCCGGGATGAAATGGCTATGCCCCGATACAATGCCCGGGACGACCGCCTGGCTTCCATGACCGACGAGGCGGTGGACCGCTACTATACCTGCATTTTGTGCCAGTCCTTTGCCCCGGCCCACTGCTGTGTGGTCACCCCGGAGCGGCTGGGCCTGTGCGGCGCCGTGTCCTGGCTGGATGCCAAGGCCACCTATGAGCTGAACGAAAACGGTCCCTGCCAGCCCATCTTCAAGGAGGGCTGCCTGGACGAGCGCACCGGCCGGTTCGAGTCCGTGAACAAGGCCATTACCGATGCCACCCACGGCGCTGTGGAGAATGTGACCCTGTATTCCATTCTGGAAGACCCCATGACCTCCTGCGGCTGCTTCGAGTGCATTTGCGGCATTGAGCCTATGTCCAACGGCTTCATCGTGGTGAACCGGGAGTTTAAGGGCATGACCCCTGCGGGCATGACCTTCGGCGAGCTGGCCTCCTGCACCGGCGGCGGCGTCCAGACCCCGGGCTATATGGGCCACGGCCGTCACTTCATTTCCTCCAAGAAGTTCATCGCCGCCGAGGGCGGCATCGAGCGGATCGTCTGGATGCCCAAGGAGCTGAAGGACGATGTGGGCGAAAGACTGAACAAGACCGCCAAGGAACTGTACGGCATCGACAACTTCACCGACTTCATCGCCGACGAAACCATCACCACCGACTGTGAGGAGCTGCTGAACTGGCTGACGGAGAAGAACCACCCGGTGCTGGCGCTGGAGCCGCTGATGTAACAACAAAAATAGGGGGGGAGAGACCATGAAACGAAAAGCAGTGGCAGGCCTTGCAACCGCATGGCTCTTGGTTGCTCTTTGGTCATTTTTGGAAGGCGGTCTTTACTTCTCCACGGCAAAGCCGGAGGACTGGCAGCGGCTGCTGCCCTCCCGCCCGGCCCTGGGCCAGCAGGTGGCGGTAGGCCGTGGGGAAGAAGTGATCGTGGCGGCCTACGAATTGCAGGAGGATCCCGGAACGCTGTATGTTCTGGAATTCGGCAGGAACAGGCTTTTTGACCGCTACAGCCTGCGGGATCGCTGGCAGTGGCAGCCGACGGACGGGGAGGCATTCTCTGTGGCTTCCTCCGCTGCAAACCACTATGTCTACCGGCTGAATCTGGAACCAACGCCCCAAATCACGGTGAATCCCCCCTCCGAGCAGGTAAGCCTGTGGACGCCGCTCCTTTTCGCAGGGGCAGGGGTCATTACGTTGCTGCCGCTTTTCAGGAAAAAGGAACAATAACTCAGAGGAAACAGCCACGATCTATCTACGAAAGGAACAAGGAACATGAAAGTAACCTTCCAGATTGAGGGCAGCAGCCCTGTATTCGCAGAGTGCAATGCCGGGGACAACCTGCTGGAGCTGGCCCGCCGGGCCAATGTGGCCATTGATGCCCCCTGCTCCGGCAACGGCTCCTGCGGCAAGTGCCGGGTGAAGCTGGTGGAAGGCGAGCTGGAATCCATGCCCAGCCGCCATATCTCCCAGGAGGAGTATGCCCAGGGCTGGCGGCTGAGCTGCTGCAGCAAGGTGGTGGGCGACTGCACCGTATTTGTGCCGGACATTGCCAGCGCTTACCAGTCCCGGATGAAAACCGCCGACCTGAGCAGCCCCCAGGAAGTGGCGATTTTTGAGCAGTGCCAGGAAAAGCTCCGCAGCAGCGGCATTGACATGGCCAACACCTTCCGTTCCGTGGTGGTCACCATGGCAGAGCCGACCCTGGACGACACCATGCCGGACAATGAGCGGCTGACCTGGGCCATTCAGGAAGCTCTGGGCGTAGAAAAGGTGGAGCTGCCCTTCTGCGTTATGGAGAAAATGGCGGACACCCTGCGCCAGCACAATTTCACCGTCTGCGCCAAGGGTATGCTGGAGGCAGACACCTTCCGGTGCATGGAGCTGTGCGGCCCGGAGGACAAAATCATGGTGGGCTGCGCCATCGACATCGGTACCACCACCGTTACTATGGTGTTGACGGACCTGGAAAACGGAACGCTGCTGGCCAAAGGCTCCTCCGGCAACGGCCAGATCCGCTACGGTGCGGATGTGATCAACCGCATCATCGAGCAGGGCAAGCCCGGCGGCCGGAAAAAGCTCCAGGATGCCATTTTGAAGGAAACCCTGAATCCCATCATCACCAGCCTGTGCAAAAGCGCCGGGGTCAGCCCCCGGAGCATCCTGCGGCTGAGCGTGGGCGCCAATACCACCATGAACCACCTGTTCGTGGGGGTGGATGCCGCCCCCATCCGTATGGAGCCGTATATTCCCAGCTTCTTTGCCTGGGAGGGCCTGCTGGCAGGCGACTTGAAGCTGCCGGCCAACCCCCTGGCCCCGGTGCGGATCGCTCCCAACATCGGCTCTTACGTGGGCGGCGATATCACCGCCGGTACCCTGGCCTCCGGCATTTGGGACCGGGACGAGATGAGCCTGTTCATCGACCTGGGCACCAACGGCGAAATCGTCTACGGCAACCGGGACTTCCTCATGAGCTGCGCCTGCTCTGCCGGCCCGGCCTTTGAGGGCGGCGACATTTCCAGCGGTATGCGGGCTACCGACGGTGCCGTGGAAGCCTGCACCATCGACATCGACACCATGGAGCCGACCTTGAGCATCATCGGCGATGCAGGCCAGAAGTGCGTTGGCATCTGCGGCAGCGGCATCATCGATTTGATTTCCGAGCTGTTCCGCTGCGGCATCATCAACGCCAAGGGCCTGTTCGTCCGGGAGGGCAAGCGGATCTTACGGGATGCCCACGGCATGGGCCGGTATGTGGTGGCGTTCCCGGAGGACACGGAGACCGGCCGGGAAGTGTCCCTGAACGAGGTGGACATCGACAACTTCATCCGGGCCAAGGGCGCTATTTTCTCCGCCATCGACACCCTGCTGCAAAGCGTGGATATGCAGCCGGAGGATATCGACACCGTGTACGTGGCCGGCGGCATCGGCTCCGGCATCAACATGAAAAATGCGGTGAACATCGGCATGTTCCCGGATGTGGACATTGAAAAGTTCCACTACATCGGCAATTCCTCCCTGACGGGCGCCCATGCCATGGTGGTTAGCGATGCGGCGGCGGCCAAAACCGCTGAGGTGGCGGCCAACATGACCTATTTGGAGCTGAGCACCTACCCCGGCTACATGGATTCCTTCGTGGCCGCCTGCTTCCTGCCCCACACCGATGCCCGGCTGTTCCCCAACAGCCGCCAGGAGCGGTAATATGCTGGGCAAAACCCATCACATCGCCATCATCTGCTCGGATTACCGCCGAAGCCGGGAATTTTATGTGGATAAGCTGGGCTTTACGGTGCTCCGGGAGGTGTGGCGGGAGGAGCGGAAGGACTGGCTGGCCATGCTCCAACAGGGCGAGGTGGTGCTGGAGCTGTTTGCAAGGCCCACTGCGCCCCAGCGGCCCACCCAGCCGGAGGCCCTGGGCCTGCGGCACCTGGCCTTCCAGGTGGAGGATGCCGCCAAGGCAGCCGCCTGGCTCCACAGCCGGGGCATCGAGACGGAGCCGATCCGATACGACCCCATCAACGGCGGGCGCATGACCCTCTTCCACGACCCGGACGGCCTGCCCCTGGAACTGCACGAAGAAAACAAACCCCATCCATAAAACTAGGAGGACCCAATTATGCTGGTGGAAAACCTGCACCATGTGGCCATCATTGCCTCGGATTACGAGAAAACCAAGGACTTTTACGTCAATAAGCTGGGCCTGCCCATCATCCGGGAGGAGCACCGCCAGGCCCAGCGGGATATCAAGCTGGAAGTGCAGCTGGGCAACGGAATGCTGGAAATTTTTGGAAAAGAAAACCCGGCTCCCAACCCCGGCAAGCCCACCCAGTGCGGCGTGTGGCACCTGTGCTTCCATGCCCCGGACCTGGAAAAGACCATTGCCGAACTTCATGCCGTGGGCATTCCCACGGACCCCATTATGATCAACGCCTCCAACGGCAAGCGCATTGCGTTCTTCTATGACCCCGATGGCCTGCCCCTGGAGCTGCACGAGTGAGGATGCCTATGCAGATCGAAAATCACAAAGAGGAAGTGCCCTTTGCCCACTACGCCCAGAAATTTCAGGAGCTGGATCCTCAGGAGGCTGTGCAGCGGCTGTCCCAGGTGGCCTGGGACGGAACTTGCTTTACCCTGACCCTGCTGGGGCGGCGCTATGCCGTGGACCATCCCCAGGCGGCGGTCCGGGATTTGCAGGGCGGCTCCGCTCCGGCCCTGCCGGTGCAGACCTTCCTGCTGCGCTACCTGCTGGAAGGCCGGGACACCCCCTGGGCCGGAACCTGGAAAACCTTCCGGGAAATGCCCTGGGGAGAGATGTATATGCAGCCCTACACCGGCCGGGTGCTCACCCGGGCGGCCTTCACCTTCGGCACCCGGCTGGATGCCTTCCGCCAGGCGGCGGAAAAGATGGGGGCGCAGCCCCTGCCCCATGGGGACGCAGGCTACCAGTTTGATTTAATCGGCGGCTATCAGATGCAGCTGCTGGTGTGGGAGGGGGACGAGGAATTTCCTCCCAACGCCCAGGTGCTCTATTCCGACAACTTTGCCCAGGGCTTCGCCGCCGAGGACCGGGTGGTGGCCGGAGACATTCTGATTTCCATGGTGAAAAGCCAGATGTGACCGAAAGGGGAACGTTATGAGCCGAATTTTTACCGCCGCAGACCAGCTGATCGGGGGAACGCCCCTGCTGGAACTGGGCAACATCCAGCGCACCGAAAACCTGCAAGCCAGAATTTTGGCCAAGCTGGAATATCTGAACCCCGCCGGGTCCGTTAAGGACCGGGTGGCCAAGGCCATGCTGGACGATGCCGAGCACCGGGACATTCTGAAGCCCGGTGCTGTCATCATCGAGCCGACCTCCGGCAATACGGGCATTGGCCTGGCCAGCGTGGCGGCAGCCCGGGGATACCGCTGCATCGTCGTCATGCCGGACAACATGAGCCGGGAGCGGCAGCTGACCATGCTGGCCTACGGGGCCAAGCTGGAGCTGACCCCGGCGAAGCTGGGCATGTCGGGAGCTATCGCCAAGGCCCAGGAGCTGGCAGCCCAGATTCCGGGCAGCTGGATTCCTGGCCAGTTTGACAACCCTGCAAACCCGGCGGCCCACCGGGCCACCACCGGCCCGGAGATCTGGCAGGATACCGACGGCCAGGTGGATATCTTCGTGGCAGGGGTGGGCACCGGCGGCACCCTCACCGGGGTGGGAACGTATCTGAAAGAGAAAAATCCCGCTATTCAGGTGGTGGCGGTGGAGCCGGCGGCTTCGCCCCTGCTGAGCAAAGGTGTAGCTGGCCCCCACATGATTCAGGGCATCGGCGCCAACTTTGTGCCCCAGGTGCTGGATCAGAAGATTTATGACCGGATCGTTCCCGTGGAAAACGAGGATGCCATGGAAGCCGGGCGGCTGATGGGCCGCCGGGAGGGCGTTCTGGTGGGCATTTCCTCCGGCGCTGCCCTCTGGGCGGCCATGGCACTGGCCAGAGAACCGGGTAACGCAGGCAAGACCATCGTGGCTCTGCTGCCGGACACCGGAGACCGATATCTGTCCACGGCCCTGTTCGCCCCCCAGGAAGACGGGAAATAAACAACAAAAAGCGGAAGAAATCACCGAAAATGTGGTTTCTTCCGCTTGTTTTCTTATTTTCCTTGCAGCAGACGGCGCAGCAGGGCTTCGTCTGCCTGGTTGTAGAGGGTGCCGTCGAAACGGAGGTTGGGGCCTTTGCCGCACTGGCGCATACAGGGCACCTGGCGGATGGTCACATCCGGGCCGCACAGCTTTTGGGCCAAGGCGTATAGATCCGCCCGCTTGCTGCAATTCGGCCCGCCGCACAGCTCCAGCGTATGGCCGCCGGCCAGGCGCAGCCGGGGAATCCGCTTGATAAGGGCCAGAAACAGCCCCTCCTTCACGCCGTAGGCCTGGGCGGCTTCGGTGATGGCGGTGCGGGGAATGCTGCCGCCATGCTCCTGCTGGATCTCCGTCAGCAGCGACAGCAGGGCGCTTTGGTCTGTGGGGGCACCCTGGCGGCCATAATAGTCCAGGGCTTCTTGCAAATTCCATGCCATGGCGTTACTCCCAGTCGCAGCACAGGACCTGCTCAAACTCGAACCAGTCCCGGGTCAAATCCAGCACCATGTCCCAGGCTCCGTCCTCCAGGAAGCGGTGGCTGACATCGGGGAGAATCACCAGCTTGGAGCTGGGATTCAGCCGCCGCAGCTGGCGGATGTCCTCCTGGCGGATGTAGGCATCCTTCTCCCCGTGGAGGATCAGCATGGGGATGGGATAGCTGGCGAGGGCATCGTGGCGGAGCAGATCCTGGTAAAAATCATAGCTGACGTAAAATTCCCGTGCGCCCCGCACCAGATGGCGGCCCTCCTGCTGCAGCTGCGGGGCAGTGATGTGCAGCATGGACAGCAGACTCTCCTGGAAGCGCACCGAGGGGGTCTGCACCACCAGACGGATGCTGCCGGGCAGATCCAGCAGCTGGCGCAGGGCAAGCAGGGTGACGTAAGCCCCAAAGCCGGTGGCGAAGATGCACAGATCCTCCACCTGGGGATACCGGGCCTTGGCCCACTGGGCCACGCTCAGCAGGGTCTGGATGCACTTGTCCAGCGTGAAGCCGGAGTCGCCCATGGGATTGTCCCCGTGGGCAGGAAAGTCAAAGCGCATGGTGGCGCAGTGAAACAGCTCCATTTCCTCCGCCAGGGAGGACTGGATGGGGTCAACGGCGCAGCCGCCAAGACCGTGCACCCCCAGCACCACCCGGCGGATGTCGCCGTCATCCGGCTCGGTGAGGATGCAGCTGGTGCGCAGCAGCCACTGGGAAATCTGAAAACGTTTCTCCATGGTAATCACCCTATCTCAAGTTATTTCTCCCATAATATCAGAAACAATCCGACTTTTCAACCATTTTTCCGAAAAAAGGGGTGCTTTCCCCATTTTATGGCAAGGGTGGTGCATTATTCACAAAAGTTCCGGGGAAAGATGCGGGACTTTGTTGCATTTTGGCGTGGGTTTTGGTATAATCAAACCACAGTGCAAAAGGGGGCGTTTTGTGTGAAAAACTGGTTTGTCTGCGCCAATCGGTATTTGGCGGCCCGGGACTGGAAGATGATGGCCGGGGTGAAACTGTGCATGGGGGCCATAGGCGTGCTGCTGGGGCTGTCCCTGCCGGGAAAACACCGCAAGACAGGGCTGTGGGTGGCCCTGGGGGTGTTTGCCGTGACCTATGTGCCGCTGATGGCAGACTTCCTCCTGTTTGCAGGGAAGGAAAAACCCAAGAAACGGTGAAAAAAGCCGCCCCGGTGGTTGAAAAGTTCCGCCGGTATGGTATGATATAGAGGAAAATTTCCTGAGTGGGAGGTCGCTATGCTCAATCAAACGGCAACCGATGAATACGCCCTGGCCATGCGCCTGGGACAGAAGGAATACCGGGAGGCCCTGATGGCGGGCCGCTCTCCCCATCCGGCGGTGCTGGACGAGCTGCTGCCCGAGGGCGGCACCGAGTCCGTGACGGATGTGGGGCTGATCGAGATTCCCAGCGAGCGGATCGTAGGCGTCAAATCCAGCGGACGCATTACCGCTTTTTCCCCCAGCTTCCGGCCGCTGCTGGATGCCAAATCCGAGTTTGCCAGCAAGTGGATCAACCTGTGCGCTGCCCATCTGGGGGATACGGGCATCACCGACCCCATTGTGTGCTTTGAATACCTGGGGGACTTCTATGTTCAGGAGGGCAACAAGCGGGTAAGCGTGCTGCGCCACTTTGGTGCGGCCCGGATTCCCGGCAATGTCCGGCGGATCCTGCCGCCGATGTCGGAGGAGCCGAGGATCAAGGCGTATTACGAATTTTTGGAGTTTTACCGTGCCTCCAAGATTTACTCCGTCCAGTTCCGCCGGCCGGGTGACTATGCCAAGCTGCTGGCCTGCGTGGGCAAAAAAAGCGGAGAAGCCTGGACGGAGGACGAGCGGCGGACCTTCAACGCCTACTTCCAGTACTTCCGGGAGGCCCTGAATGGGGTGAAGGACAGAACCGGCGACATGCTGCCGGAGGAGGCGCTGCTGGCCTGGCTGGATTTGAATCCCTACTCGGATTTGGGGGCGCTGTCGGCAACGGAGCTGAAAAAAAGCGTGTCCGCCCTGTGGGAGGACATGGTCACCACCACCAAGGAAGATGGTGTCAAGGTCCAGACTAAGGCGGAGGACGATACCAAGGGAAGCTTTGTCTCCCGGCTGCTGTCGGGGCTGGAAGTGCTGAATGTGGCCTTTGTCCACCAGCTGACCCCGGCAAAGAGCGCCTGGGTGCTGGGTCACGAGGCCGGGCGGGAGTATCTGGAGCAGGTCTTCGGAGAGCGCATCCGGGTGCGCAGCTATTTCGATGCCAACAATGCAGAGCTGGCGGAGAAGAAGATCGAACAGGCGGTGGCGGAGGGCGCACAGCTGGTGTTTACCACGGCCCCACCGCTGACCCGGGCCACGGTGAAGGCGGCGGTGAAATACCCCAAGATCCGCTTCCTCAACTGCTCAGTAGACCAGCGGTATTCCAGCATCCGCACCTACTATGGCCGGATTTATGAGGCAAAATTCATCACCGGCGCCGTGGCAGGGGCCATGGCCGGAGACGACCGCATTGGCTATATTGCCTCCTATCCCATTTTCGGCGTGCCCGCCTCCATCAATGCTTTCGCCCTGGGCGCCCAGATGACCAACCCCAGAGTGCAGATCGAACTGCGGTGGTCCTGCGTGGAGGGAACGCCCCAGGCGGATTTCTTCGCCGACGGCATCCGGGTGATTTCCAACCGGGATGCCCCCACCCAGTCGAAAATGTATCTGGATTTCTGCAACTACGGAACCTATCTCATGGGCGACCGGGGCGACCTGGTGCCGCTGTGCTCGCCCACCTGGCTGTGGGGCAATTTCTACGAATTTGTCATCAACAGCATTCAGGCCGGCAGCTGGAAGCAGGAGAAGGGGCTGACCACCGCCATCAACTACTGGCTGGGCATGGACAGCGGCGTGATCGGAGTGAGCCTTTCCGACAAGCTGCCGGAGGGCGTGCGCCAGATGGCCAAGATCCTGCGCAGCGGCATGAGCGTGGGGGCCATTGACCCCTTCCAGCGGCGGATCGTGGCCCAGGACGGCACGGTGAAAAACGACGGCACCCGCAGGCTCAGCGCCGAGGAGGTGCTGCACATGGACTGGCTGTGCGACAATGTGCTGGGAGAGATCCCGCCTTACGAGCAGATCCTGCCTGCGTCCCAGGCGATGGTGCGGGAGCTGGGCATCTACCGGGATGCCATTCCCGCAGAAAAAGGAGGTCCGGCCTTGTGAAAATTCTCAGCGTATCCGATGAGGAATGCCCAGCCCTGTGGGACTATTACCAGCCGGGACGGCTGCGGGAATACGACCTGATCCTCTCCTGCGGTGACTTAAATGCCAAATATCTCAGCTTCCTGGTGACCATGGCCCGGTGCCCGGTGCTGTATGTCCACGGAAATCACGACGGGGGCTATCAGGACAGCCCCCCGGAGGGCTGCGACTGCATCGATGACCAGATGGTGCTCTACAACGGCCTGCGGATCCTGGGCCTGGGGGGCTGCCGGAAGTATCACCCCGGCCCCCACCAGTACACCGACCAGCAGATGCGCCTGCGGATCGCCAAGCTCCGCTGGCAGCTGTGGCGGCAGGGCGGCGTGGACATTGTGGTGACCCATGCCGCACCGGAGGGCCTGGGGGATGCAGAGGACCCGGCCCACTGGGGCTTCCCCGCCCTGCGGGAGCTGCTGGACCAATACCATCCCCAGTACCTGGTCCACGGCCATGTCCACCTGTCCTACGGCCACGACATCCCCCGGGAGCTGCAATACAACGGCACCCGGATCGTCAACGCCTGCCAGCGCTACAGCTTTGAGGTCCCGGACCGGGTGGTCAAGCCCCAGTATCTGGGCCAGGTCATCTACAAGACAAAACCTGCCAAGTCAGGCTGCTACTAACCTGGCGGCGCAGTTACGCTTTTTGGAAAAGGGGGAACGCCCATGTTCACCGGCTTCACCCCCCAGAGCATTGATTTTCTCTGGGGCATCCGTATGAACAACAACCGGGACTGGTTTCAGTCCCACAAGCAGGACTATGTCCAATATCTGTATGAACCCATGAAGGCCCTGGGCCAGGAGCTGTTTGCTCCCTTTGCCCAGTCACCGGACATGGTGCTGAAGGTCAGCCGGATCTACCGGGATGCCCGGATGCACCCGCCGGAGCCGTATAAGCAGAGCCTGTGGCTGTGCATCCGCCAGGAGGTGCCCTGGTGGGGGGAGAATCCCTGCCTGTTTCTGGAAATGACCCCGGAGGGGGCCAGCTACGGCTTTTTCTTCTACCATCCCAAAACCGAGGCCATGGAGCGCTTCCGCAAGGACATTGCCGCCCAGCCCCGGGCCTTTCTGGAGCTGATGGAGAAGACCCAGCGCAGCGCCCAAATGCCGGTGACGGCCCGCTGCTACAGGCGGCCCAAGGCAGCGCCCCTGCCGGAGCTGGAGCCGTATTACGCCTGGCGGGATCAAATCAGCTGCATTCGCCAGGTCCCGCCGGGGCCGGAGCTGTTTGACCCCAAGCTAAAGGACCAGGCGGCGGAGCTGTTCGCCGGTCTGACACCGATGTATCAGTATTTCACCCGTTACAGCGCCCCATAAGGATGCTGCAACCACCGAAGGAGAAAGATACCACTATGAAAAATACGATTTTTAAGGGTATGGCCTCTGCCATCGTCACCCCCATGACCCCCACCGGCATCGACTATGAGGCGCTGGGCCGGTTCCTGGAATTTCAGATCGCCAGCGGCATCAACGGCATCGTGGTCATGGGCACCACCGGCGAAAACGCCACCATCGAGCCGGAGGACCAGAAGCGGGTCATCGCCTACACCGTGGAGAAGGTGAACCACCGGGTCCCGGTGATCGCCGGTACCGGCACCAACAACACCGAGCATGTGCTGGCCAACACCCGCAACGCCTGCCAGGTGGGCGCAGATGCCGTCCTGGTGGTGACCCCTTACTACAACAAGGCCACCCAAAACGGCCTGATCCAGCACTTTACCACGGTGGCGGATGCCTCCACCGTGCCCATGATCGTCTACAATGTCCCCGGGCGTACCGGCTGCAACCTGCTGCCCAAGACCCTGGCGAAGCTGGCGGAGCACCCCAACATTGTGGGCGTGAAGGAAGCCACCGGCAACATGGCTCAGATGGTGGAGATCATGCACCTGTGCGGCGACAAGCTGGACGTGTACTCCGGCGAGGATGCCCTGACGGTGCCCATGATGGCCATGGGCGCTGCCGGAACCATCAGCGTGCTGAGCAACGTGGTGCCCAAGCAGGCGGTGGCCATGTCCGATGCCTGCCTGGCAGGGGACTACCAGACCGCTGCCAAGCTCCAGTGCGACCTGCTGCCCCTGATCGATGCCCTGTTCAGCGAGGTCAACCCCATCCCTGCCAAGGCGGCGGTGTCCGCCATGGGCTATGGCCAGGAGGTGCTGCGGCTGCCCCTGACCCCCATGGAGCCTGCCACCCGGGCGGTGCTGATGGAGCAGCTGCGCCGCTGGGGGGTATCCGTATGAGAGCGGTGGTCTGCGGCGCCAACGGCGCAGTGGGACAGCTGCTGTGCCAGAAGCTGGGGGCGGATTTGGCTGGCCGGGTGAGCCTGGACGGCCAGCTGGGAGCGGCGAAAACCTTTGCCGACCTGCCCCCGGTGGAGGCGGACGTGGTGATCGACTTTTCCCACCACAGCGCCGTGGCGGATGTGCTGGCCTATGCCAAGGCCCATGGCCTGGGGGCGGTGATCGGCACCACCGGCCACACCCCGGAGGAAAAAGCGTTGATTTACGAGACTGCCAAGGAAATTCCGGTGTTCTACTCCGGCAATATGAGCCTGGGCATTGCAGTGCTGTGCCGCCTGGCCCGGGAGGCGGCCGCCTTCTTCCCGGATGCGGACATTGAAATCGTGGAGACCCACCACAACCGGAAGGTGGATGCTCCCAGCGGAACGGCCTGGATGCTCTTCGATGCCGTGAAGCAGGTGCGCCCGGATGCAGTGGCCAATTGCGGCCGCTCCGGGGAGTGCAAGCGCACCAAGGAGGAGATCGGCATTTCCTCCCTGCGCATGGGCAGCGTGGTGGGCATCCACGAGGTGCACATCCACACCGGCACCCAGTGCCTGACCCTGCGCCACGAGGCGGCGAACCGGGGCATGTTTGCCGACGGGGCGGTGGAAGCTGCCAAGTTCCTGGCGGACAAAGGGCCGGGACTGTACAGCGTGGACATGCTGCTGGCATAAACCATATTCGGCGGCTGCCCGGGGATGCACCGGAGCAGCCGCCTTTTCAAGGAGGGCCTTATATGGACGTGACCTATATGAACGGAGCGGGCAACGACTTTATGGTGGTGGATGCCCGGGGCAAGCAGCTGGATTTTTCAGCGCTGGCGGTGGATTTGTGCCGCCGCACCGGGGCCGACGGCTTCATGGCGGTGGATGATTCTGACCAGGCGGACTTTCGGCTGCACTTTTACAACGCCGACGGCTCCCGGGGGGAGATGTGCGGCAACGGCGCCCGGTGCATCTGCCGGTTTGCCTACGACCACGGCATTGCCGGGGCACAGATGGTGGTGCAGACCGATGCCGGGCTGGTCCCCGGATGGCGGCTGGACGAAAATCAGTACCGGGTGCAGCTGAACAATCCCGGGGTGCTGGATGTGGCCCGGAAGCCGGATGCGGCCTATGTGGAGCTGGGTGATCCTGGTGTTCCCCATGCGGTGGCGGCCTATGCCGGGGACCTGTGGCACGACCGGGACAGCCTCCGGGAGCGGATGCGCACCCTGCGCTATGACCCGGCGTTTCCCAAGGGAGCCAACGTCAACTTCTACCAGGTGCTGAGCCAGGGCCAGGTGCGGGTGCTCACCTTCGAGCGTGGGGTGGAGGACTTCACCCTGGCCTGCGGCACCGGCTGCGGCTCGGTGGCCAGCGTGCTGTGGAAGCAGGGGCAGCTGCCGGGGGGCGTGCTCACGGCCCACAACCAAGGCGGCACCCTGAAAGTCACCGTCACCGGCCGGGACGGCCAGGTGGAGCGCATCCTGCTGGAAGGCCCCACGGAAGTGGTCTGGACGGAGGACATAGCGCTGTAAAAAAGCGGGACCTGCTGCAAGCCGGAGACGTTGCAGCAGGTCCCGTTTGCCTTAACAAAGGGAAAATTTCCTGCCCGGTGGCAAAACGGAAAAATTTTTGGAAAATGTGTTAGGTTTGCGAAGCAGATTCCCACTATTAGGGTGAAGGACACAGGATAGGAGGTGCAGTTAATGGATGACAATCAGATAATCGAGCTGTTCTTCGCCCGGGAGGAGGATGCCATTGCCCAGACGGCCGGCAAGTACGGCAGGCGCCTGACGGACCTGGCGGTGAATATTCTGCGCAGCCGGGAGGATGCCCAGGAGTGCGTCAACGACACCTATCTCAAGGCATGGAACACCATTCCGCCTACCAGACCCAGGCATTTTTATGGGTATCTGGCGAAAATCTGCCGGTTTTTCTCCTTTGGCAGGGTGGACTGGAACAATGCCGCCAAGCGAAACGGCCAGATCGTGGCCCTGACCCAGGAGATGGAGGCGTGCATTCCCAGTACCTGGCAGGCCGCCAGCGTGGACAGCGGGGAAATCAGCAGCCTGGTGAGCAGCTTCCTGCGCACCCAGACCCCGGAAAACCGAATGGTTTTCCTACGGCGGTACTGGTACGGCGACAGCATCAGCGAAATCGCCCTGCGCTATGAGCTGAGCCAGAACGCCGTGATGATGCGCTTGTCCAGAACCCGAAGCAAATTGGCATCGTACTTAAAAAAGGAGGGGATTTCCGTATGACAGGAAAGGATATGCTTCAGGGGATCCAGAATGTGGACACAGACCTGATCGAAGAGGCGGAATTTGGCACATTCCGAAAAAACCAAGCCAAGCTTTCCCGCCGGAGAAAGCTGCTGTTGGTGCTGGCGGCAGCGATGATTATGGGCACCATGACGGCAGCGGCGGCCTACACCCGCTGGACGAACACCATGCAGTTTGGCGGCGGCATTTCCGAGCCGCCCTCGCAGCAGCTCAAGGAGCAGGCCCACCAGAGCGGCCTGTCCGTCCTGCCCACGCAGAGCAAGGGACAGAGCGTTTCGGCCACCGACCAGGGCGTTACCGTGACCCTGGCCCAGACGGTGATGGATGCCTACGGCGGAAAGAGCATCTTCCGCATTGATGGGCTGAAGCTGGAGGAGGGCCAGGCCCCCTGGGCGTGGTGGGATGTGAAAATCGACGGCAAGGATTTTCGGGAAGCCGGATTTAGCATGGGCGCCAGCTTCTTCCCGGGGTATACCAAAGATGCCGACGGCAACCTCATTTACATCCAGAACGGCAAGACCATTCCCAGAGTGGGCAAGGACAATGACCTGCTGCTGAACTACCAGCTCAGCGACGGGAGCATAGAGTACTGCATAGATTTTACCTTCCCGGAGGATGGGCCGTCACCGCTGGGAAAGGAGATCGCCATCACCTTCACCGGCTTCGGCATCCAGGGGGAGGAATTTACGGACGAGGACATCATGACCGTTCCCGGAACATGGGAGCTGCGCTGGACACTGGAGGGCAGCGCCCAGCCGCCCAAAACCTGGACCCCCAATGCCAAAATCGGCCACTGGGATGTGACGTTGCTGGAAGCGGAGATCGGCCAGTTCAGTATGGTCAGCGTCTATGCGATCGGAGACGAATACGCCGACATGGAGGACTTCCGGGCGAAAAACCATTGGGACATTGGCCCGGCAGGCTTCCGGCTGAAAGACGGGACGGATGTGCTGGAATTTGCCGGCGGCGGCAGAAGCAGCTGGGATACCAAGACCCGCCGGTACACGGTGCTGACCCAGTCCTCTGGGGCCATCTTCGACCCGGAGCAGATTGCGGGCATCTACTTCTACGCCGGATACGAAATCAACGACCGGGGCATCCGGGAGGATAAGCCCTATTACTACATCCCCCTGACGGACACGGCGAAATAAGCCCATAAAAAATGCGGGAGAAATCACAAAAGCGTGATTTCTCCCGCATCCGCTTGTGAAAAAGCGCCAGGGGAAGCTTGACAGCCGATAGAGGAGCGTTTAGGCCTCGTCCTTCATCATCTTGCGGAAGAACCGGAAGAACATGAAGGTGGTGACAGCAGCGGCCAGAATGTCGCTGATAGGCTCCGCCAGGAACACGGCCATGGCCTTGTTCTGGAAGAAGAAGGGCAGAATGAAAATCATGGGGATCAGCAGGATCAGCTTACGCAGGCAGGCCATAAACAGGGTGATTTTCGCCTGGCCCAGGGCCATGAAAGCCTGCTGGCAGCTGATTTGGAAGCCGACGGAGAAAGCGCCGGCCAGGAAAATCCGCAGCGCCCAGCCGGTGTAGTCCACCAGGGCCATATCGCTGGTGAAAATACCGGCGAAGAAGCTGGGGAAGAACATCAGCAGCAGCCAGAAGCCGGTGGTGTAGGCGATGCACACAAAGAACTGGCAGAAGAAGGCTTCCTTCACCCGGTCCAGCTTTCTGGCGCCGTAGTTGAAGCTGATCAGGGGCTGGCCGCCCTGGCAGATGCCCGTCAGGGGCATGGTCACCAGCTGGTTGATGGAGGTGAGCACCGTCATAGCGCCCACGGCCACGTCGCCGCCAAACCGGGCCAGGGAGGAGGTGAAGCTGATGGACAGAATGCTCTCGGTGGAGATCATAATGAAGCTGGACACGCCCAGGCTCAGGCAAGGGGTGATGATTTTGGGAACCAGCCGCAGATTCTTTGCCTTCAGCCGCAGGATGGTCTTCTTGCCCATGAGGAATTTCAGGATCCAGATGGCGCTGACAGCCTGGCTCAGCACGGTGGCCACGGCGGCGCCGGTCACGCCCATGTCAAAGACGAAGATGAAGATGGGGTCTAGGACAATGTTGATCACCGCACCGATGACGGTGGTGAGCATACTGGTCTTGGCAAAGCCCTGGGTGGTGATGAAGGTGTTCATGCCCATGACGATCAGCACGAACACGCTGCCCAGAATGTAAATGCGGCCGTATTCCAGGGCGTAGGGCAGGGTGCTGTCGCTGCCGCCGAACAGCCGGATGAGGGGCGACAGGGTAACGTAAAAGACGGCGGTGAGCACCACAGCCAGAATCATCAGCACGGTGAAGCAGTTGCCCACGATCTGCTCAGCCTCGTCCTTCTGGCCCCGGCCCATGGCGATGGCGGCCCGGGGAGCGCCGCCGGCACCGGCCAGCATGGCGAAGGCGGTGACCAGCATGAGAATGGGGGTGAACAGGCCCACGCCGGTGAGGGCCACGCCGCCAATGTCGGGAATGTGGCCGATGTAGATGCGGTCAACGATGTTGTACAGCAGGTTGATGACCTGCCCCACCAGGGCAGGCACGGCCATGCGCACCATCAGCTTTTTTATGGAGCCGGTGCCCATGTCCTGGGCTTGCTGGGCTTCTTTTTTTGCCATAACGATTGCATACTCCTTTTTTGTTAAAATTCGTGGGGGTCAGGGCTTTTCCATGTGCTGGAGGTTGCGGTCGATTTTTTGCAGGATGCCCTGCCCCAGGGCAAACTCCTCCGGGGTGATGCCGCTGTAGAGCTGCGCAAAAAAACGCCGCTGGGCGGCAACGCCCTCCTGGGCGATGGCCTGTCCGGCGGAGGTCAGGCGCAGACAAACAGCCCGCCGGTCAGCGGCGGCGGTGCGGTCCAGAAGTCCCCGGCTCTCCAAGGCGTTGACGGCCAGGGAAACATGGGATTTGGAGATGCCCCGCCAGGCCACAATGTCCGCCGCCCGGTTCAGGGTGGGGTTATTGTGGAGAAACAGCAGCACATCCAGCTCGTTCTGGGTAAGCGCCCAGGATTTGCTCACAGGTTTCAGCGCCAGGGCATACCACTTCCTCGCCCGGTCCATTCGGTGGAAATAATCGATGTAACCCATAGAGCGTCCTTTCATATAGTTCGATTTTGAACAATTCCAGTATACCACCGGCGGCTGGGGATGTCAAGGGAAAACGGTTCTATTTTGAACAATTTGTGACGGCGAAAAAATTGCTCCGAAAGGGCTTGACTGTACAGCGGCTGTACGGTGTAGGATAGGGCTGTAAAAACAAAACGACCATAGGAGGCAGCGGCTATGAAACAGAATACCCTGGACAAGGGACAGTGGACGCAGGTGAAGGAAATTTACATGGAGGCTTTTCCCAAGCGGGAGCGGAAGCCCTTCGGCATTTTGAAGCGGGATGTAAAGCGGGGCAGGGTGGAGCTGTTCGCTGCCTGGGAGGGGGCGGACCTGCTGGGCTTTACGGCGGTGATCCCCTTTGAAGACATGGTGATGGTGGACTATCTGGCGGTGTCCGCCAAGGCCCGGGGCAAGGGCACCGGCAGCCAGCTGATGGAGGAGGTCTGCGGCCACTACACCGGCAAGAAGGTGGTGCTGCTGATTGAGCGGCTGGACGACCAGGCGGAAAATGCCGCCCAGCGCCAGGCCCGCCGCCGGTTCTACCTGAAAAACGGCTTTGCTTCCACAGATCTGTTCATCTCCGGCGCAGGCGGAGACATGGAGGTGCTGAGCTTCGGCGGCCAAGTCCCAGGCAGCGACTATATGCGCCTGCAAAAATACGCCCTGGGAAGCATCCTGTTCCGGCTGTCCGGCATAAAGCTGGTAAAGGCGTAAACAAGGAGACTGGCGAAAGCCAGTCTCCTTGTTCAGGCTGTCGAAAAGCCCCCACGGGGCTTTTCGACAGGTTTTTTGCAGTCTGCTGCGTGCATAATTTGTCCGCCCATGGCGGACAAATTCCACACTTGCAGCC